>Ga0116151_10000003_pt1 | contig 268444 bp, 246 predicted proteins | sample AD_UKC117_MetaG_FD_89893 | JGI IMG/M metagenome (GOLD analysis project Ga0116151, IMG submission 89893) | Active sludge microbial communities of municipal wastewater-treating anaerobic digesters from Hong Kong - AD_UKC117_MetaG | ecosystem: Engineered > Bioreactor > Anaerobic > Digestate...
ATATGAATATTTAGTGAATTGAACAAAATTTGAACAGAAAGAAAAAAGCATCGGTCATTTGCATAACCGATGCTTACTTTATCTGAGAAATATTAATTAGAACAAAGCGATAAGTCCAATTATCTCTAAGGCAATCACTACAAAAAGTAATACTGAAAGAATTGTAAGGATAGTACTGTCACCAAAAAACGCTGGCCCACTAATGGTAGACTGCCTCTCCTTAACATATACTACCTTTGGCTCATTTGAGGTTTCTCTCTGAGGAATGGTGCTTCTTGGTGCAACAGCAAAGGGATCGTCAAATACAGAAGCCGGTTTGTTCCTAGGAACCTGGTAATTGGGCATTGATAGAATTTGATCGTCCTCTATTGGTGAATTGAAATCTATAGATTGATCAGTAAACTTCAAAGAGTCGAGTCGATTTAATTGGCTATCCTTTGCTTGATAGTGAGTAGTAACCTTAACATACTCGGGCGTATCACCAGTATTCAAAACTCTTCTAACAGAATCGCTCATCTTTGAAATCTCCTTTCATTAATATCAATAACTAGTATATCAAAAAAGAACACCGTCATAAATGGCGGTGTTCAAAATATTACAAATTATAAACTTATGCCTTATCGTTTGAACCAAGAACATTCATGATCTTATGAGCAACCATATCCTTAACAGCCTGTCTTGCTGGCTTCAAGTATTGACGTGGATCGAAATGATCTGGGTGCTCTGAGAAGTACTTACGGATGTTACCTGTCATAGCGAGTCGAATATCAGAATCGATGTTAATCTTACATACAGCAAGCTTAGCTGCCTCACGTAGCTGCTCCTCTGGGATACCAACTGCATTAGGCATACTTCCACCGAATTGGTTAACCATATTAACGAACTCTTGTGGAACAGAAGATGAACCATGCAAAACGATTGGGAATCCAGGAAGACGCTTAATACAACCCTCAAGAACGTCAAAACGTAGTGGAGGTGGTACTAAAATACCATCAGCATTTCTTGTGCACTGATCAGCAGTAAACTTGTACGCACCATGTGAAGTTCCGATAGCAATTGCAAGGGAGTCACAACCAGTCTTGGAAACGAACTCTTCAACTTCTTCAGGACGTGTGTAAGCTTCATTACCAGACTCAACAACAACCTCATCCTCAATACCAGCAAGAGTTCCAAGTTCAGCCTCAACAACAACGCCATGTGCATGAGCATACTCAACTACTTGCTTTGTTAGTGCAATATTATCCTCAAATGACTTTGAAGAAGCGTCTATCATTACTGAAGTAAATCCGCCATCGATACATGACTTACATAGCTCGAAAGAATCACCATGATCAAGGTGAAGAGCGATCGGAATCTGTGGATTCTCAGCTACAGCAGCTTCAACTAACTTAACTAGGTAAGTATGGTTAGCATAAGCACGAGCTCCCTTTGATACCTGAAGAATTACTGGGCTATTCAATTCGCCTGCAGCCTCTGTAATACCTTGTACGATTTCCATGTTGTTAACATTAAAAGCACCAACAGCGTATCCGCCATCATATGCCTTCTTGAACATTTCAGTAGTAGTTACTAATGGCATAAAATATACTCCTTAATTAATAAATTGAATAAGTATGACTTTTGTTAAATCACTTAAACTACGGCTTGATAATACTTAAATATGACAGTTTAGTCAATGGACATATAGTATAAAATAGGCGGAAAATTCCGCCTAATTATTATTTATTATCTTCGTTTGATCTAGAAGCATCGCCAAACGCATCGGCATCCGTATCAGACTCATTATCTAGCGCTCTTGAAACTATATCGTCAATACTCTCTTCCCTCGTCCCATCCGCCTTAACTTGAGATTGATTAGAAGGTGCATTTGCAACTCTAATTGCTTTATCGCTATTACGTGCGCCATAAGCATCAGCGATAGCAAAAGCTTCTTCCTTTAGCTTCAAGAACTCTTCCTTGGACGCTAAATCCTTAAGAGAAGTCTGGAAGCACACATCAGTAAAGACATTATCAAGAATGATGTAGTCGTTCTTCGTGCCAGTATGAATAGCAGAGTCTAACAAAGCCTCCGCCTTATCTGGTACTCCTTCTCTAGCATCAAAACTTGAGAAAGGCAAAGCAATCAAGCTATACCTATAACGAAGAACGACCTTCTTCTCATCATAATCTATAGCTACTCTGTACTTTTCAATTAGAAAAGTCTGAGCAAAATACAGTACAGTAATTATAAATGCACATAGTGCAAAACACGCGATAACTATATTCTGTGTCTTTCCAAAAAGGAAGAAGAAAGCTAACGAAAAAAAAGCAAGCATCAATGGGATTGATACTATTCTTCTTATTCTGATCTTCTTACCATTAGCTGGGAAGCAATGAACGCCTTCCGTTGGAAGGGCAGCTATCTTCGCTGAATCTTCATAATCTGAAGCCATGATAATTCCTCCAATATTTCGTGCTAAATCATTATAACAAATTATACTAAAACTTAGAAGTAATACATCAAATAAACTAGAGCAATATTACATCAAAACGTTTCATTAGACAATAAGGAAATTCTCTCCTCGACGCCCTTGTACATCTCAGTATACTTAACTCGCTTCTCTTTTTCAGTAGCTATAACCTTCTCAGGAGCCTTGCTAACAAAGGCTTCGTTAGAAAGCTTGCTTTCTACTCGATTAATCTCGGCAAGTATATTCTCCTTCTCTTTATTTAATCTCTCGAGTTCTTTGTCGATATCGATTAGGTCAGCAAGAGGAATGTAAATCTCACCACCTTCGAATACGGCGGTGACAGCAGTTACAGGGATTCCCTCCTTACATGTTTTCGTCTCGAGACTACTTACCGAAGCGAGTCTGTCCATAAAAGCTGAACCGTCAACGAACATCTTGGCAATGGAATCATTAGCGGTTACAACTATTGCATGTGTTTTTCGAGAAGGAACAACGCCCATTTCAGATCTAATATTACGTACAGAACGAATGGCACCCATTAGTGTCGACATCATGTTCGCTTCGTTCACATAGAATGAAGACTCATCAACCTTTGGCCAATCGGAAATCATGATGGACTCTGTCTTGGTCTCAAGAATCAAATTGGAGTAAACCTCTTCGGTTATGAAAGGCATGAAGGGATGCAAGAGACTCATGCAAGTGCCCAGAACATAATTAAGCAAGTACTTTGCCTCGTTTCTGCTCTCGCATTCCTTGTCGAAAAGGCGGCTCTTGGCAATCTCAATGTACCAATCGCAGAAACTATCCCAGATGAAGTCTACTATTTTCGATAAAGCAACACCAAACTCGTATTTCTCTATATTTGTTGTAGCCTCTTGAACTAGAGTGTTCAAGCCGGTAAGAATCCACTTATCCTCAAGGGTATATTTCTTGCTATCAACACACGCAAAATCTATTCCATCCTCGCAATTCATAAGCACAAATCTCATTGCATTCCAAATCTTATTAGAGAAATTACGTCCCAAGTCTATCTTCTCTTGCTGGAATCTTTGATCATTTCCTGGAGCATTTCCTGTAACTAGCGCAAATCTCAAGGAATCTGCTCCAGAAGCAGAAATTACTTCAAGTGGATCAATTCCATTGCCTAAAGACTTACTCATCTTACGACCCTGAGCATCTCTAACAAGGCCATGAATCAATACTGTATCAAATGGAACATCTTGCATATGTGCGAGACCAGCAACCATCATTCTGGAAACCCAGAAAGTGATAATATCATAGCCAGTAATAAGAGTATTAGTTGGATAGAATTTCTTCAAATCTTCGGTATCTACTGGCCAGCCAAGAGTAGAGAACGGCCATAAAGCCGAAGAGAACCAAGTATCAAGCGTGTCAGCATCTTGGCGCATGGGTTTCCCACATTTTGGACATACAGCTGTCTCATCTTTAGTAACTACTATTTCTCCGCAATCGTCGCAATAGAATGCTGGAATTCTGTGTCCCCACCATAATTGTCTGGAAATGCACCAGTCTCTTATGTCATCCATCCAATTAAAATAGTTCTTCTCAAATCTTTCTGGTACAAACTTCGTTTTTCCTGAACGAACAGCATCAACCGCCGGCTTTGCTAAAGTTTGCATTTTTACAAACCATTGCAAGGAAACTCTCGGCTCGATTGTAGTTCCGCATCTGTAGCACGTTCCAACATTGTGGTTATATGGCTCAATCTTGATCAGATATCCGCCTTCTTCAAGGTCAGCCACCATTGCTTTTCGAGCTTCAAACCTATCCATGCCAGCATACTTGGAATACTCGTCTACTATTCTTGCGTCGTCAGTCATGACATTGATTACAGGCAGATTATGGCGAAGTCCTACTTCAAAATCGTTAGGATCATGTGCTGGAGTAATCTTAACTACACCAGTACCAAATTCAATGTCTACATAGTTATCTGCAACTACCGGAATCTTTCTTCCAACTAGAGGAAGAATCAAGTTCTTGCCAACAATATCTTTATATCTTTCATCCTTAGGATTAACTGCTACAGCTGTATCTCCAAGAAGTGTCTCAGGTCTTGTAGTAGCTAACTCAACCCATCCAGAACCATCCTCTAAAGGATATCGTAAGTGCCAGAAAGCACCTTGCTGATCCTCGTACTCAACCTCAGCATTAGATATTGAAGTCTTACAATGAGGACACCAATTTATTATTCTCTCACCGCGATAAATAAGGCCTTGATTATAATACTTTACGAAAACTTCCTTAACCGCTTCAGAACATCCCTCATCCATGGTAAAACGCTCATGTGACCAATCACATGAGGAACCCATCTTCTTAAGTTGCTCAACGATTCTTCCACCGTATTGGTGCTTCCAATCCCAAGCGCGCTCTAGGAACTTATCTCTTCCTATATCTTCCTTAAAGATTCCTTCTTTACGCATAGCTTCAACTATCTTCGCTTCTGTAGCGATAGAAGCATGATCCGTTCCTGGAACCCATAATGTTGAGAATCCACGCATTCTCTTATAACGAATGAGAATATCTTGAAGAGTATTATCAAGCGCATGCCCCATATGAAGCTGCCCGGTGATATTTGGTGGGGGCATGACGACACAATATGGCTTCTTGCTCTTATCTTGGTCTGGTTTGAAATATCCATTCTCAGACCACTTAGAATACAATCTTGGTTCGGCTTCACTTGGGTCAAAAGCCTTGCTTATGCCATCAATAATAGACATGTTAGAAAATCCTCTTTCTTTCGATAAAAAATAACAACATATTATCACTCGTATTGTTAAGTGAGTCAAGTTAACGACGAGATACGAGTTATTACATTGGTAAATAAATGATCTTTAGCGATTTTCTATGTATATTCTCATGATATTATCGAAGAATCAGACTCGACATATTTGTTACAGAGTCTTTTCGAACATCCAGATAGGTGAAGTGTTTCTACTATTGCCAAGATTATTTCTTCTTGGAATCCAAAATCATTGATAGCGCTCCGTAAAGAACAGAATCATCACCTAGAGAAGCATTCTTTAATACAACACTATCACGGATTGATGGCATGCAGTACTTGTCAACTTGCGCTGTAATTCTCTCAATGAAAGCATCACCGCAAGACTCGATTACGCCGCCGCCAAATACCACGATTTGCGGACTAAAAGTATTAATTAAATTACCTGTAGCAATTGCTAAATAATGACAAGCTCTGTCAACCGCTTCAGTTGCAACAGGGTCTTTCTCTTCCAAAGCCGACTTAAGGTACTTACTTCTAAAAGTCCCATTCTTGACGACATCCTTCATGCAACAATCGCGCCCATGCTTGACTTGCATCATAATGTATTCGGAAATCCCTTGCTTGCTCGAAAATGCTTCAAGGCAACCTCGTTGACCACAGTTACAGCAAGGTCCTTCTTCATTAAGAATCATATGACCAATCTCGCCACCCTTGGATAAATTACCGGTATAAAGCTTTCCATCCAAAATGAAACCGCCACCAAGTCCAGTGCCTACAAAAATACCTACTACATTATCAAAGCCCTGGGCTACACCGAACTTATACTCACCCAAAACACCAACATTAACGTCATTTCCAATATAAAACGGAACACCGAAACGAGCCTCAATAGGCTTTAAAATATTGTAATTACGCCATGGAAGATTAGGTGCAAATATTACGACACCCGTCTCATGGTTAATAACGCCTGGAGCACCAGCAGCAATCGCTTTAATCGACTTAGGATCAATACCAGAATCCTTGATTAATTCGTCTACAACACTAATTATCGTATCTTCGACATTCTGCGTCGAACCGCTGTCTGCCTTAGTTCTCTTCTTTAATCTATAAATAATTTTATTGTCGTCATCAAAAATGGCACCTAGTATCTTTGTTCCACCAATATCCAAACAAATCTTATACTTCGATTGTAATGCCATTATTGTACCTCCAATATTATCAAGTCATTTGCCCTATGCTCCCAGTTCATCCTTATTGTTACTGGAACCCGCATCTGCTTCTGAAGCAATCTCTTCCTGATGCTTAAAGATTATAGTAGGCTGCTTATGCGACGTAATACATGCCGAATCGATAAGGCATTTCGATACATCTTTTTGAGAAGGAATATCAAACATTACATCTCTCATTACATTTTCGATTATTGAACGAAGTCCACGAGCTCCAGTCTTCTGCTCAATAGCCTTCTTTGCAATAGCCTTAATAGCATCATCAGTAAACTCAAGTTCAACATCATCTAAAGCGAGCATCTTACTATACTGCTTAACTAATGCATTCTTTGGAGTAGTCAGAATAGTGCAAAGAGCTTCTTCGTCAAGCTTATCCAAAGCAACCACTACGGGAATTCTTCCAATAAACTCTGGGATAAGTCCGAATTTCATCAAGTCTTGAGGATTAACATCATGGAAATGTGTTCCAGAGTGCATATCGTTAGTTGACTTAACATCAGCTCCAAATCCATATTGCTTATTTGATACTCTTGAAGTAATAATGTCATCCAAACCATCAAAAGCACCACCACAAATGAAAAGTATGTTAGTGGTATCTATCTGTAAGCATTCCTCATTCGGATGCTTTCTTCCACCCTTCGGTGGAACAGAAGCTACTGTGCTCTCAAGGATCTTAAGAAGAGCCTGCTGAACGCCTTCGCCACTAACATCTCGAGTGATTGATACATTCTCACCCTTCTTCGTAATCTTATCAATCTCATCAATATAAACGATTCCCATCTGGGCACGTTCAATGTCATAATCAGAAGCAATAATAAGCTTCAAAAGGATATTCTCAACATCCTCACCTACATAACCAGCCTCAGTTAACGAAGTAGCATCGGCAACTGCAAAAGGAACATCAAGAATTCTAGCAAGTGTTTGTGCTAGCAAAGTCTTACCTGAACCAGTTGGTCCAAGAAGAAGAATATTACTCTTAGATATCTCTGTATCATCACTAGAGTTCGCGGAAGCGGAGAATACTCGCTTATAGTGGTTATACACCGCTACTGACAACGATACCTTAGCTTCATCTTGACCAATAACATATTGATCAAGCTTATCCTTAATCTCATGAGGAGTAATCATCTTCTTAGGCTTAATATCGCGAAGTCTCTTCTTCTTTTGAATCTTCTCTTCTTCAGCAATAATTCCATATGCTGTACGAATACAATCTATACAAATATAACAGTCGACTCCCGAAAAAAGTCTAGGAACATCATATTCCGACTTGCCACAAAATGAGCAAGAGAGAATTTCCCCTCTATCTCCACCCTTATTGTTTCCAGTTCCAGATCCAGAACCATATCTAGAATTTGCCATTAGCACACTCCATTTAAAAATATAATAATTTACTCTATTCTATCACTAATAGTTAAATTTCAAAATAAATCGGGGAAAAAGTCTTTTAAGAAAGAAAACTGCTGTCAATACTGGCAGCAGTCTTTATCTTTTATTACTAATTGAAGGATTAAGCCTTCTTATCGTCGTCTGTCTTCTCTTCCTTAGGCTCAGTCTTAACTGCCTTAGAAGCAATATACTCAACAGTCTTACGGCTGATGATAGCTTCCTTAAGATACTCGTTATCTTCACCAAGTGACTTAGCAATGTCTTCCTTGCTCATCTTGTAGGATTCAGCGATAATCTCAACTTCCTTGTCATAGTCTTCCTTTGTTGCTTCCATGTTGATAACAGAAGCAATCTTCTCAATAACAAGATTTGACTTAACGCGAATCTTAGCCATTGGCTTCAAGGATGCCTTGTACTCGTCCATGGACTGTCCAACATACTTAAGATACATGTCAAGATTAATTCCTTGCTGACTCATACGAGAATTCTGCTCATTAACCATTTGGTCAATCTCAGTATCAACCATACTATCAGGAATATCAATCTCAGTATTCTCAGATACTGCAGTAATTACAGCATTCTCGAAAGCAGCCTTTGCCTCTTTTTGAGCACTGTCTTCTTGCTTCTTCTTGATATCAGCCTTGAGCTCATCAAGTGTATCAAACTCAGATACATCCTTAGCAAACTCATCATCTAACTCAGGAAGCTTCTCGCACTTAATCGTATGGAGTTTAACATTAAATGTAGCAGCAGCTCCCTTAAGATCTTCGCTATGGTACTCTTCAGGGAATGTTACTTCGATAGCAAATTCATCCCCAACGTTGTGTCCAATGATTTGCTCCTCAAAACCAGGAATAAAACTCTTTGAACCAATCTTCAAGCTGTAGTTCTCACCCTTGCCACCTTCAAAAGCAACGCCGTCCTTAAATCCTTCATAATCGATAACAGCTGTATCGCCATTCTCAACTGCTCTGTCCTTAATCTCTTCAAGAGAAGCATTTCTCTTAAGCATTCTCTCAATCTCTTCAGATACAGTTGTGTCGTTCACTTCACGAACAGAATATGGAACCTCAACACCCTCATACTGGCCAAGCTCGAACTCAGGCTTAACTGAAACAGCAAGCTTATACTTCATACCATTTTCACCAATTTCATCAATTGATAAATCAGGACGAGATACGACCTTCAAATCGTGCTCCTTAACAGCCTCAACATATGCTGGGGAAGCAATGAACTCGATAGCATCATCATATAGAACACCTTCGCCGTAGTACTGAATTACTAATTGATATGGAACCTTACCCTTACGGAAGCCCTGAATTTGGAACTTACCCTTATTCTTATTGTAAGACTGCTTCAACGCTGCCTCGAATTCCTCTCTTGTCGCCTCCAAAGAAATCTCGACGATGTTGTTTTCCTTTTTCTCAATAGTAGAAGCCATTTCTTAATCCTCCGTATAATCAGGTTATATATATTTACTTTCTAATAGCGTTAACCGAAATGTGATTTTAACACAGTAATATTCTTATTTGCAAGACAAGTATATTTATTTATTTGCTTACACGAAAAAAGGTTGTCATATTTGACAACCTCTTCGTTATGGCGCGCCCAGCAGAGATCGAATCCACAACCTTCTGATCCGTAGTCAGACACTCTATCCAGTTGAGCTATGGGCGCTTGTTAAGTTAAGCTACATAATATTAGTACAGGATTTGTTGTATGTCAACAACTAATAGTGTAAAATTAGCATCGATTAATTCTCCAGGAGGCCAACTATGAACACTTATTCACCAGACTCTCAACGGTTATTCTTTGACGGACTATTGAATTGTCGTGAAATGGGTGGAATGCCTCTGGCTAATGGTAAGGTTTTTCGTGATAAGGTTTTCATGCGCTCAGATATTTCATCTGACTTACCAGAGAATACAATGAATCAAATGATAGATTATGGGGTAAATCTAGTTATTGATTTACGATGTGAAGCAGAAAAGTCTCGTGAGGTGGATTCTTTTTCGCGAAAAGAAGGGGTCAAATATACGTCTATTTCTCTTTTCGATGGAGATCCAGATTCACCAGACGACTATATAATGAGCTTTTTGAAGAAGCATACGCTTGGCGATTACTACATAATGATCCTCGAGGAATACAAGGAGCAAATGGCTAATATCTTTCGACTTTTGCTCAATAACGAAGGAGTTACTCTTTTCCATTGTGCGGTAGGCAAGGACAGAACAGGAGTTATAGCCGCGATTTTATACTTGTTAGCTGGCGCTAGTTACGAGAATATCATTCTCAACTACAAGGTTTCATTTGAATATGGGAAGAAGGTTCTTGGAGAACATTACAATCATAAGATTCCCGAGCTCAAACATACTGCTTTGTCAGAAGCAAGGAATATGACAAAATTTCTAAACTACATTGATAGCCAATATGAAGGAAAAATTGAATCCTATTTACTCAAAATTGGAATTACAAACGAAGAAATCAGTGCGTTAAGAGAGAAATGCATCGAGGAATAATACCATTAAGAATCGGAGACTCTAATATCCCCAATCAAACCGTTATCTATATTGAAGGAAGCTGTAAAAGATTGTCCTTCGTAAATGTATGTAATCATGTAGTCATACTCATCTATAAAAGGATATTGCGCTAGAAGGGTTTGAATATCAGTGCCTATAGTAAGTCCATTTGACAAGAAATAATCGACCTGTGAGGTAGAGAACAGTCTTACCGTACTTAGTCTTCCATTCCATACGTTATCCCCTGTAATATAGGCTTCAAATTTAAGTAGGATTCCAGTATAAGTGATGATAATTTCATGTTTCTCTTCAATTTGTCCAGAACTGTTCTCTCGAGTCTCAATGACTGTTGGATCTATATAAACCAATTGAGGATTGCCAAACATAGAATAGACGTAACTACTCGAGTAAGTATTACCTACACGAAGAGCGGATATATCAGAACGATATAGAGTAATTAAAGAAGTATCTGCAATTTGAGGGATAATATCGTCAATTACATAAACACCTTCTTGAGTTCCATGTACCGAAACTATTCTCGAATTAATCGACAAGTTATTATCAGAGATAACCGCAGGCTGTAAAAATACTACAAGTAAAGGATTAATCTCGAGCAACTCAAATTCATTAATAGTGCTCTTAACCTTCAACAAATAGTACTCCTCAAGAGCTTGCGCACGAGAATAAATTACATCATCTGTAAAGTACTCGTTTGATAGAGCTGGTCTTAGAAGTGTATAAACACCACGAGTATTTTGCTCATTCAACATAGAGAAGTAATGCTCGATATAATTATATATTTCAATAGTTTTCGTTATCCATAAATGGTCAAGATAAGCTGTTCCGGAATCATTTCGTGAGAAGTAAATGTAGGACTTGTAATCGCTTGTAATACCGGCCGTCTGTTCGTCACCACCAGAATTATCAGAATAAATAAGCTCCGCAACCACGATGGTACCACCATTTGTAACATTCTCAAGTGAACTGTCGTTCTGCGCCAACAAATCATTAATAACAATCGCACTGTCTGTTGAGTTTAGTATTCGAAAAGAGTCTATTGAGCCTCTAGCCGAAGACATTTTTCGCATAATATCAACATATTCCTTGAAATGCGAGAATGATACTCCCACCCTCTGCGCTTCAGGGATAGCTGCAAAACTGTCCGACAAAGAGTTGCCATCGTCGACCGCCTCTACAACCAAACGAATTAGCTCTTGCTCTGAAATACTATTGCTTATCTGATGGCGAATGCGAGTTAGAAAAGAACATGAACATACACTAAGCGTAATGCTTAGTACTAGAAAGAGACTTAGTAACTTTCTAAAAGTATGTGTCAATTTCTCTTTTCTCCTTCCTTTCTTTTCTTAGTAGCCTCGAAAATTACTATTCCCGCAGCTACGGCAGCATTAAGGCTATTAACATGGCCTCCCATCGGAATTGAGACTAAGAAGTCACATGACTCTCGAACAAGACTTCTCATTCCTTCTCCTTCACTACCAATAACGATAGCCATTGATCCAGAATAATCAGCCTTATCATACATTGTTGTTGCACTTGCGTCCGTTCCGCAGACCCAAAAACCTTGATCCTTCAAATCGCGAATTGTCTGAGCAATGTTTGTAACTCGAGCTACAGGTACATACTCTATAGCACCTGCAGATGCCTTCGCAACTAGAGAGTCCAAGCCAATTGATCTATGTTTTGGAATAATTATGCCATCTACTCCAGCCGCATCAGAGATTCTAAGAAGTGATCCAAGATTATATGCGTCCTTAAGACCATCTAGAATTACTATCAAAGGAGCATGGTCGGCTTCCTTTGCCACATTGATAATATCAGACACCTCAACATACTCGTGACTTGCAACGGCAGCAATAACACCTTGGTGATTATGTGTCGTCGAAATTCTATCAAGAGATTGTCTAGGAACACGCATAACAGCTATTTTTCGATCATTAGCAAGAGAAAGGATTGCTGCCAAAGAAGAATCCAAATGAGAACCTTCGGCAGGATTCAGGACCCAAAGTTTGTTTATCTCTCGACCGCTTCTTAGCGCTTCAAATACCGCATTCTTTCCCTCAATTTTGTCAAGGGAAGCATTAACGTTATCTCCATCATCGTTTTGATTATTTGAATTGCGATTGACTTGATTATCTCTCATTGTGTCCTCTTTCTTTATCCCTTGTTCTGAGAATCAATATACTCGAATGCCTTCGATATAATATATTCCATTCTTGCATTCTGGTTATCTAAAAATAAGTACCCAAGAAGCGACTCGAAACCTGTAGCCTCCATATAGTCAGCGGGTGCTGCATTCTTTGACATGCTATTTGGATTGGAGTTTCTGCCACGACGGTAGTACTTATCCTCTTCTTCAGTAAGTTCCTTCTCGAGTGCCCTCATTGCAACCGCCTGAGAAGTCGCGCTCGAATACTTGATAGTGTGCTTATGCATCTTTCCTGAAGAAGTTGAGAATTTCTCTGCTACATGGCATCTAACATATAGTTCGTAAACTGAATCACCAATGTATGCCAACACCGATGCCGATGCCTCACGAAGATCCACAGTAAAGAATGGAATAATCATATTTTCTCAACCTGAGGACCAGATGATGTGTCTTTAACAGAATAACCCATAGCTGTGATTTGCTCTCTAATACTATCTGCTAAAGCAAAATCCTTTGCCTTCTTCGCTTCTGCTCTCTTCTCTACTAAATCCATAACTTCAGATGGAGCACTATCGTCTTCTTCTAATGCCTTAATCCCAAGTACACCTATCAATTCATTAAGCATATCGAGAGCAATAGTAAGAGCTCCCTTAGAAACCTTACCACTTGCCGTTGCTGTGTTAACAATCTTAACCAGATTAAAAATATCAGTAATAGCATCAGCCGTATTCAAATCATCATCCATATGTTCAATGAAAGACACCTTAGATTGCTCTACACCCTTGATTAATTCCTTTGTCTCTTCGCTATCTTCTAAAGAAGCATCAAATGAATTCTTGTTAATAAGAAACTTAGTGTTAATTATGCATGTTGATATTCTTTGCAACCCATTCTGTGAAGCTTTAAGAAGCTCATCAGAAAAATTAATAGGCATTCTATAATGTCCAGAAAGGATGAAGAAACGAATAACTTCATATGGGAATTGAGCTGCTATATCCCTTATTGTGAAGAAGTTTCCTACTGACTTACTCATCTTCTCGCCGTCTACATTAACAAAAGCATTATGTACCCAATAATTTGCTAAAGTACATTCGTTGCATGCTTCACTTTGTGCTATCTCATTCTCGTGATGCGGGAAAATTAAATCCTGTCCACCACCATGAATATCAATAGTCTGACCGAGATATTGTCTGATCATAGCTGAGCACTCAATGTGCCAACCTGGTCTTCCTTCGCCCCAAGGCGACTCCCACGAAGGCTCTCCCTCCTTCTTAAACTTCCACAAAGCAAAATCTCCAGGATTCTTCTTGCCTTCAAAGGAAGCCTTACGCTCTCCTCCTCCAGGATTCAAGTCCTCTAGATTATAATGCGATAGCTTGCCGTAACTTTCAAACTTGGACACATCATAATAAACACCATCTTCCAAGATGTATGCTATATCCTTCTCGATGAGAGTCTGAATCAATTCAATGATTGCCTCGATAGATTGAGTAGCACGAGGTTGATAAGTAGGATGCAAAACATTAAGCTTATCAGCATCAGTATAATACTCAGCAATAAAACGGTCAGCCAATTCACTGATAGTAATACCCTCTTCGTTAGCGCGCTTAATCATCTTGTCATCGATATCAGTGAAGTTCTGGCAAAACTCCACTTCGTATCCACGGTACTCTAAGTACCTGCGAAGAGTATCGAACGTAACAAATGGTCTCGCATTTCCGAGATGGAAATAATTATATACAGTTGGTCCACACGCGTACATCTTGACGTGTCCTGGAACAATAGTTACAAACTCTTCTTTAGTCCTGGATAATGTATTGAATAACTTCATTATCAATTAGTCTCCTTATCATCCTCTATATCTTTAGTCTCTTTGCAATTCGTATAGACTTCAGTCTTAGAAAATTCAATCCCCTTATTACTGGTCGAAGCAGATAATTCTTCAAGCCTTTTCTCAAGTGAAAGAACCTTGTGAGTCAAACGACACAGTTCCTGAGATGTTGGATCTGGGTTAAATGCGTGATCAAGCTCGAATGCGTGGTTTGCCGCTTTTACACCATCTACTCTAACTACCTTACCAGGTACACCAACAACAGTCGCACCAGCCGCTACGTCGCATAAAATCACGGCATTAGCACCAATACTAGCATTCTCACCAATCGTTACATCTCCAAGAATCTTAGCTCCTGCACCTACAAGAACATTATCACAAAGAGTCGGATGTCTCTTTTTCCCTCTACTGTGACCGCGTCCACCAAGAGTTACATTATGATATATCGTACAATTATTGCCTATTACAGCTGTCTCTCCAACTACTATTCCCATTCCATGATCTATAAAAAGGCCACTTCCGATGACTGCTCCAGGATGAATCTCAATACCTGTAAAAAACCTAGCACATTGAGAATTCCATCTTGCTAGGGCCTTAAGCTTATGCTTATAAAGAAAGTGGCTTACTTTATGGTAAACAAGCGCATGAAAACCAGGATATAACAAAATAACTCCGGCGACACTTCGTGCAGCCGGATCGCGTTGAGCAATCATCTTAGCATCACTATACAAACCCATAAATCACCATACCCCAGTCAATTCAAAAAATTAAGACAAAAGAAAGCCTGAGAATGAGTAACTCCTTTTGACACCTAGCTGCAGCCAGGGCGGTATCCTGCACCTGATTTCAATCTTCCAGTACAAAGCCGGCCTGATTTAGATCAACTGACGCGGATTCCAATTAAAGTCATGAAGGTTCAACATAGAGTCACCCACTTCAGGTACTTCTATTATAAAATAAAAACACCTATATGCCAACTTAATATGGTTCGTCATTTTTAACATTTCTGTTACCTGCTACGGCGCAACATAGTACTTTTTCACAACCTCCAGCTAGCAAAGCCACTGCTGCCTCATGTAAAGTGCTTCCGGTTGTTGCAACATCATCGATAAGAATGACTGTATTTCCTTCAAGATCCCATTCTTTATTTACCTCAAAAGCATTCTCAACATTTGAGAATCTTAGAGCATTTTTCTTCATCTCCGATTGCCTGTAAGTATCTCGCAGACGAACAAGAATATCAGGACTAACTGGTACTTGCATTCTTATGCCGACCTGCTTAGCAATCTCATATGCTTGGTTAAAGCCCCGTTCTTTCTGTCTTGACTTTGATAGAGGTACTGGAACTATGAGACTAGCACTAATTTTATCTTCACACATGATACTACCAAGAAGAATTCCAAGGAATTGCGCTATTCGTATCTCTGGTTTGAATTTCATCTTTGGTATCACTCTTGCAAAAATTTCCCCATAGGCAAAAGGCATGTACAGAGTTAGCTCTGGATGCTCATCTTTTGAAAAAGGTTCGGAAAGCAGTGTGAACCATCGTCTATCAGGAACTTCAGGAATAAACATAGACAAGCATTCCGAGCAAATTGTCAATTGAGAAAAGGCCGCTAACTTTAAGCCGACCTTATTACAACAAATGCAATTGGGCGGTAGCAAATAATTAATTGATTGCTCTAGGATCCTTCTCATCGCTAAGTTCCATTTCTCTTTGATTCCTTGAATACCTGCTCTTAGTATTTTTCTCCTTAATTGATTGGAGCATATCGCCAAGAGATGTCTGTCGCTTATATTCGGTGGTGGATCTAAGAATCTTTTCGAGCGTTCCAGATATTTCGATTACTACTACCCTCTTCTTGCTTCGAGTTATGGCGGTATAGAATAACTTGCGATTCATAAGTCGGTAATTCATTTTGCCAAGAGCAATAATTACATTATCAAATTCGCATCCTTGAGCTTTATGCACAGTCATCGCATATGCAAGCTCTAAGTCCTGAAGTCGATTCTTCTGATAACTTACATTCTTATCATCAAAACTAACTACTAGCCCATTATCAAGTATGTCTAGGGATAGTACTTCCCCAATTTCGCCATTAAATAAGCCTTTCGTCATTGCATTCTCACTAGAATCAAAAAACTCGGTTCGATAGTCATTCTTTACTTGCATTACCCGGTCGCCTATTCTAAAGCTTTGACCGCTTGCCTTGACTACATTTCCGGGAGACTTCTTTGCAAAAACATCTTGAATTCCACTATTAAGCTCTCTTGTTCCAAGTAAATTCAGTCTAGTAGGTGAAATAATGGCTACATCAGGCGTATCTTCAAGCATCTTAGTATATGTGTCTATTACGGCTTTATATGCGTCACAATCATTATTAAAAGACATCAAAGTAAAGTCGTCATTATTAGAGATAAGCTTCTTAGAATTCAATACACGATATGCATTTGCAGCTATTGAGCTCTCATTCTTCTGCCTATAAACATATTCAAGCTCAACTCTTGGAATAAGTTGGCAAGACAGTAAATCTGCAAGAATGTTTCCAGGTCCAACTGATGGCAATTGGTTAGGATCTCCAATCAAAATTATTGAAGCATCTGGCCTAATAGCATCCAACAGTGCTCGAAAAAGCTTCGCTTCAATCATTGATGCCTCATCGACGATTACTACTCTTGCATCAATTGGGTCATCACTATTCCTTCCAAAGAAAGTCTTCGATTCATTATCTTCGTCAGGAATCACCGTCTCAAGAAGTTTATGTATCGTTAATACCTTCTCCCCGACGACTTCTGCTAGTCTCTTTGCTGCTCTTCCTGTAGGTGCACAATACTTAACTTCAATCTTCTCTCTTCTTAAGTGTTCTGCCAGGATCCCAACTACAGTTGTCTTACCTGTTCCAGGACCACCAGTAACAATAGAAATTGGGCTATGAATGCACATCTTAAATGCTTCTATCTGTTTACTATCAACGCTGATTCCATATGAATTGGAAATCTTTAAAAAAGCGTCTTCTACTCTCTTCTCATCTAGTGGCTGAGTCTTTGCCTGAACAAAACGCGTGATTTCCTTCTTTATGTTGATTTCGCATGCATAGTATATGCCTAGCGCGATTCTTGCATCTTTTTCTGTAATCTCACATTTTCGGCAGAAATTGGCTTCATCAATACGATATACTGCAACCTCTCCTCTGCTTCTTTCTAATTCCAATGCACTTACAAAGGCAGACTCGAACATTTCACATTTGCTTACATCACATTCGCATATAAGTTTTCTATCACAACTCTGGCAGCAAGTATTTCCCTCATCGAAAAGAACTCTCCACGTAGCTGCTCGAAGCTGCTGGAGGCTAAAGTACATGTTACCAGTCTCGCTATGAAGCAGAGATAACGTAGCTTCTATAGCACCTGCAAATCTATATTGATCGAAAAAATCCATTTCGCAATTCTTAGCTAGTCGCTCACATATAGTAAAACCTATTGTTGGCACTTGTATCAATAGATACGGGTTCTTCTTCACTTGCTCGTATGCAAGAAAACCCAAGAATTCCAACGCTTTCTTCGATTGTGATACTGACAATCCCAGAATTCTTAGCTTCAAAAGTTCTTCATAATATCCACATTTACGATCTATTTCTTCTTGCACCATTCTCGTGCGCTTAAGTGATAAACCCGAGATAGAATTTGCAACCTTTTCTGGATTAACCTTCAACTGATTAACCACATCATCTTTATATTGCTTGGCAAGAAGGTTAGCAATTCTTTGTCCTATTCCTTCGAAGCATTCCATCAAAAAAGATGAAATTAGTGCCTCAGCCGATTCTTGGTTTTGAACTATCGCAATGTAATCGGCCTTTACTTGAATAGTTCTTCCATAAGTATCAACTTCACCGCTAACTTCAATAGTTTGTCCGCACGCGGCTACACCATTTACACTATTTCCCTTAACAGAAATGTCCCCTTCACAAGCATAAATTGCAAAATCATTCTTCTCGAAAATCACGCGAGACACAACTAAGGATATCTTCTCTACCCGTTTACCCACATCTTCCATATTTAACTCGTGATTTGGCATGCTTATGCTCCCATTTTTATGTTCTGTTAGAAAGACTAACAAAACAAACATGATTTCACAACTGGAAAACATTTACTATTTATTTTTTACTAAATAATGAAACAAAACTATATACAATGAAACTAATTATTTCCCCCGATTATTCAAGCTGGCAGCGATCGAAAGGCTTACTTAAATACTTTTCTCTGTAACGGAATTACTCTTTCTACTTCTTTTACTTCGTAACAATAATAGACAAATCAAGAGTATATTTATTATGAGAACAACTACACTTCCTTCTATTTTACATGAACCTCCAGATAAAATATTGCTTCCATTTAATGATATATTCAGTAAATGTGGATAATCATCTGCAAGTGATACACAACCTATTATTATCGCACCTACGCAATTCCAGATTGCATGCATGATGACTGGCGCAATAATAGACTCTGTATACTCAAGTACAACTGTCATCAAAAGCCTCATTGTCACCACATTCAAAACTGGAATAAGACCTGCTTCAAATGCCCCACACACGCATAGAGGTAAATAATAAAGTGTTCACAATGGTTGCTACATTGTGTTATGCCATATTTCAACATTTGGAATAAATACCCTCTTACAAGCAGTTCCTGCATCACAACATTGATAAATGCCGAAAAAATCCATATCAAAATTCCTGACACTTAATTTAATCCATCAAATTTCATTACTCCAAACAGAAGCAAAATTAGTACTGTAGATCCTAACCAAAATACACCACTAATTATTCCTATTGAGATTCCTTTTATAGGTTTATCGAAAAGTCTTAATTTTACTTGTTTCTTCTCAGTCAACTCAGTCAACCAGAAAATCAATGTATATTCTGAAATAGTCTAATACTACCTCTTTATGAAGAGAGCTTGTTAGATATATTGCTCAATACTATTACTTCGAGGTCCATATAACATTTTTTCTTTAATAGAAGAGAAAAATAATATATACTAGCAAAGGAATATTCTTGGTGGGATAGACATATGCCATTCTTGTTAGTACTTGCCGTAATACCGGTTGTTGTATTACTTTTTATCATTTTTAAAATTGATAAGCATGAGAAGGAGCCTATTGGGCTTCTGATTTCTTTGTTTTTCTTGGGAGTTGTTGCCGTAATACCGGTGTTCATTGCAGAACTCATAATGGAAGCCTACTTCACAGTTAACTTAGATACCAGTTCGTATTACTTCTATTTCTGTGAAGCATTCTTCGTTGCTGGTCTTTGTGAAGAGGGTCTAAAGTATTTCTTTTTGCGGATAAGGACATGGAACCACAAAGCTTTCAACTATCGCTTCGATGCTATTGTTTATTCCGTATTTGTATCTCTGGGATTAGCTTGCCTCGAGAACATTCTTTACGTATACACAAATGGATTTGCTGTTGGTATTTTTAGAGCCATCGTATCAGTTCCAGGTCATTGTTTCTACGGTGTTTTCATGGGTTACTATTACGCCCTAACTAAGCATAACGATAACATTATTAAGATTGCCAAAGGACAAATTGCTGACATAGAATATCAAAAAACTAATCCTCGACTCGACTCAGTCGAGAAAGGAAGATTAGTAGGACTTCTTGAGAATAAGAGAATGTCAATTGAAAAGTTCTTAAACGCTCGAATAAAGTATAGCGTTCTATCTTTAGTAGTTCCAATTACTCTTCATGGTTTCTTTGATTTTTGTATATTTACAGAAAATGTCATATTTTACCTTATTTTCTTAGTGTTCGTAGTATTATTGTATATTTTCACGATAAAGAGAATAATCAAAGCGAGAAAAGAAGACGTTCCTATAGCAGTTCCTGTAGGAGGAGTTCCATATGAAAGTGCTAATGCTAATTCAGCACCAAGTTCTCCATCAACTCAACCTCTGCCGCCAATTACTCCTGTTGGAGAAGCACCTATGCCAGTATGGGATTCAAATTCATACGATAATACCAAATCTCCTTTTGTTCCTCTTAAAAAGGTTCCTAGTGTAGTAATTGCTCAGCCTACTATTCCTATAGCTTCGGAAACTTATGCTTCTACTCCTAAACCTTCTCCAAAATATTGCATCCATTGTGGTGCTCCATTATTTCCAGAATTTCGTTTCTGTGAAGAATGTGGAAAGAGAATATCAAGATAAATACTATTTATTGGAATAATAATAACCCGTTGATTCGTTACTTTTCTAATCAACGGGTTATCTAATTACTTATTAACTAAGTAGAATTTAAAGTCCTGCCTGTTTACGCAAGTCTTCAGCTTTGTCTGTTCTCTCCCATGAAAGCTCTACGTCCGTTCTACCGAAGTGACCATATGCAGCAGTTGAAGAATAGATAGGTTTCCTTAGGTCCAAATCGCGAATAATTGCTGCAGGTCTTAAGTCAAAGTTCTTCTCAACCAGAGAAACAATATCCATATCCGAAATAACACCTGTATCAAAAGTATCTACCATTATTGAAAGAGGTTTTGCAACGCCAATAGCATATGCTAATTGAACCTCGCATTCCTTAGCAAGACCAGCTGCTACAATATTTTTCGCGATATATCTAGAAGCATATGAAGCGGAACGATCAACCTTTGTTGGGTCTTTTCCAGAGAATGCACCGCCACCATGACGACCAAAACCACCATAGGTGTCAACGATTATTTTTCTACCAGTAAGTCCGGAATCTCCCTGAGGTCCGCCTACAACAAAACGACCTGTTGGATTTACGTAAATCTTAGTAGCGCCATCGATTAATTCCTTGGGAACTACCGGTTCGATTACATTCTTTATAACAAACTCGCGGAGAGTAGATTGTGATACATTTGCTGAATGCTGTGTAGAAATTACAATTGAATCAATTCTCTTTACCTTGCTACCATCGTATTCTATGGTAACTTGGCTCTTTCCATCAGGACGCAAATAGTCTACAACTCCATCCTTACGAACTTTCGAGAGCATCCAAGTTAGCTTATGCGCCATTGATATAGGAAGAGGCATCAATTCAGGAGTATCGTCGTTAGCATAACCAAACATCATTCCTTGGTCGCCAGCACCAATATCAAGACTATCAGTGTCTCCTTCCCTTGCCTCAAGCGACTTATTAACACCCATAGCTATATCACTGGACTGCTCATCTATAGAAGAAAGAACCGCACATGTCTTATAGTCAAAACCAGAATCCGTACCATCGTAGCCGATTTCCTTAATTCGATTGCGAACAATTGAAGGAATGTCAACATATGCGGATGTCGTAATCTCACCCATTATCAAAACCATACCTGTCGTGCAGCAAGTCTCACAAGCTACTCTTGCAGTAGGATCTTGCTCAATAATCGCATCAAGCACACTGTCCGAAATCTGGTCACAAACCTTGTCTGGATGCCCTTCCGTTACAGATTCAGATGTAAAATACCACTTTCCTGTCCTGTTTCTCATATGTACCTCAATTCTTCTCCCTTTAGGAGATTATCTTTCTAAACATCAAAAAACCTTCCTCTATACAAACGGAAGGCCTAAAAGATTCATTATATTACTCATCTCTCAGGTTTCCCTGTCGGATTTGGCACCGCTGCTATCGCCGGTTGCCGGGCTTCATAGGGCCGATTCCCTCCACCTCTCTTGATAAGGGCTGATCACTCAGTCGTATGCATTTTATCACCATGAAAACCAAGTGTCAAAGGTAAACCCTTTCTTGTTCTTATTTGTAGAAAATTGTATTCATTTGTCGAACTACCTCTCTCGAAAAGGCTATATGCTTTTGTTACTAGCTCACAAGGAGGGAATATTATGGCATTCAGTATCTTACTTTTAGAGAACAGCACTCACTTAGTTAAGCTTCTTAAGGCTCGTTTGTCATTATGCTTTGAAGACGCTTACATAAGGCAAGTAATTGACAAGACTTACGATTTCTGTGAGCAAGCGCTAACCAATAGTACATACGTCTTCTATGATGATAAGCAGTTTTCGCCCGAATTTGTAGATAGCTTCTGTAATACTATTCCAGGTGATCAAATACATGTAGATCCTCTTTTCATCTATGACAAGAAACATGGACGAATCATTGACTGCTCTAGACTAGCACATCTGATAAATAGCAACAGTCTTCAATCTCTGAGGAACGACGATAGTAGTGCTACAACTCCCAAATCTGAAAGGGGTAGCTTTCATTTGCTTCTACCATTCTCTTATATCAACGAACGCGAGGAATTTATTCGTAGTGAGTTCCTTAGCCTCAGAGACTCCAGTGATATATGCGTTCGTCTTAACCTTATGTCAGGAACTAGAATTCCTTCATACTTCACAACGAGGTTATCTGATGGAACTTTAACCTCGCTTCTTAAAAAGGCTAAGAATGGATCTTTGCTTTCCTCCGACATCCTCGAGAGCACAAATCCAGATATGTTCGGTTTTCTTACGCCTGGCAATCCAGATCATGCCGACGATGTTTTCGACTTTGGAATAGAAGTCATTTCTTCTTTACTCTCATGTACTAGAGATCTTACTTTCGATACAAGCCAACGGATTAGCGTTCTCGCAGTAGCAGAAGGTTTCCGAATGAACGAGTATCTTGAATTTGCAAAATACGTAGATCATTTACATATTCTTCTTCCTGGAAGAATGTACGAAGAAAGCACTGGGTATCAAGATCAAATTGACGCAATCACAAGACAGCTACCATCTTCATCTAAGGTATCTGTCTACTATAGTGAAGATTATAAAGCAGGAACAAACTATGAAACAGTCAAGCTATAACTCTGACGAGATCAAGGAGAAGATGACATACTATGTTCTTAATAGTATTAAGAATGAAGTAAGTCCAAACGACGACAAACTCAAAGAGATAATCTCTAATGTTATTAGTGACGAAGCTCCATCGCTCAATCTATCTTTGCAAGATAAACGAGCCTTAGCAATTGAAGTCTTCAATAGTCTTCGTAGACTAGATGTTATTGAGCCTCTCATGCAAGACCCTTCGGTAACAGAAATCATGGTCAATGGGCCTACAAAGATATTCTATGAGAAGAATGGTCGACTATATAAATCTGATATCGCTTTTAGAGATTCCAACAGTCTGCAAACTGTAATTTCATGCTTCTTTGCCAATTCAAATCGACCCTTAAATGAAGCTAACCCTATTTCAGATTTACGTTTACCTGACGGTTCAAGAGCTAATGCTGTGTTGCCTCCAGTAGCACCTGATGGTCCAATTGTTACAATTCGAAAATTCACAGGAATATCTCATGATATTGTCACTTTGATAAGGCAAGGATTCATATCAGAAGAAGCAGCTCGTTTCTTATGCGAATGTGTCCGCAATAAGAAGACTATCTTCCTATGCGGAGGAACTGGTTCTGGAAAAACAACCTTCTTAAATACGCTTTCTTCCTTTATTCCTTCTGACGAAAGAGTAGTAACTATTGAAGATTCTGCAGAGCTTAATCTTCAGGGAATATCAAATCTAGTACGTCTAGAAGCGAGACTGCCTGGACCAGATGGAAATGGAGAAATTACAATAGGATCTTTAATTCGAGCGGCTCTTCGCATGAGACCAGATCGAATTATTGTTGGCGAAGTTCGTGGAACTGAAAGTGCAGACATGATGCATGCACTTAACACAGGACATCCTGGATCAATGTGCACAGGTCACGCTAACTCTTGTTATGAGATGTTAGAAAGACTTACTGGCATGGTAATGGCTGGCTCTTCTCTACCCTTCGATGCCGTCGTCACTCAACTATCCATGGGAATTGACTTATTAATACATATAACTCGAACTAAGGATGGAAGAAGAATAATCGATGAGATATCTTGCGTTCTACCATCAGTCGGACATGAGTACAAGCTTATGTCATTATACGAGAACAAAGGAGGTAATAAACTTGAGAGAATTTGTGATATTTCGACGCTTGAGAGAATCTCGAGCTCAAAGGTCTAAAGAAGATTCTAAGAAGATGTTCTTTCTTAAGAAAACCTGGATGTACTTTCCTATTTGCATATGTATTTATTTTCTTTCATCTTTATTCGTGTCCTCAGACGCAATAAGAGCATTACTCTCTTTAACACTGGGTATTTTCCCTTGGAAAGAAATCGTCGACAAAATATACTCATCAAATTTCAAACACTTGAGAACCCAGCTTTTAGTTCTTCTTCAGGCTCTATGTACAAGTGTCAGTAGTGGATACTCTCTGGAGAAATCCTTATGTCTAGTTCGTCCTGTAATCGAGCATACATTTGGAAAAAGAAGTGTACTAATTAAACCTCTAATCACACTAGAGAATGACTTAAATGTTCATGTTGACATTCAAACTGCACTATCATCCTTTGCCTCTAATCTGGATTTTCCTGAGACAGTTCCCGTTTTCCATGCTTTGGGAATATCTAGTCGAATAGGTAATAATTCTTTAGCGATTCTTCGTAGTAGTTGCCAAATGCTATCAGAAATGAATGCTGTTCAAAATGAAATAAGCGCTATGAACGCAGGCAAGAATGCGGAGGCTGCAATGCTATGCTTAATGCCTTTTGCAATTACTTTCGCATTGGATAAGATGAGTTCAGACTACTTATCTAGTGCCAGAAATACCACAACTGGATCAATACTGCTGGGAGTAGCATTCATAATATGCATAATTGCAGCGGCACTACTTCTAAAATACATGCGTCACTCAGAAGGGAAAATATCCAAAAAAACTCTTAACAAGACAATAACTAATCAGAAGGGGAAAAACGCTCTTCCTTTATCAAAAATCGTCCAAATGATACTTCCTATAAGTTTCATTTCTTCTCGTCACGAACTGTTTAGTGAGTTATCTATTAACCCAAGACAAGCATATGAGTGTTATCTCAAAAAGCAAATTCTGACAATATGTCTTACAGCGGCTCTTGGAGTAACAATATTAAGTATAGCAAGAAAGCCTATTGTCTTTGCTTTGTTTTTTGGACTAGCTGTAGCTATTTTAAACAACAGAGATATTCATAATAAAGTAGCCATGAAGAAAGAAGACATCATGAAGGATATTCCTCTATTCTTATGTTTAATTTGCACTCTTCTTCAAGCCGGAATGCAACTACCTCGAGCTATCGACATCTGTGCTGCCGCCTTTGTAGATAACAAAAGTATCGCCTTTGAGATAAAGAATCTTAAGGCAATGATTGTTAGTGGTGTTAGTAGCTCTGATGCTATAGAAAAGCTATCTTTAAGGATACAGATTCCAGAAGCACAGGCTGCTTTACTTCTTGTTGCACGCTATGGACGTTTGGGAACAGCAGAAGTGCTAAATCTTTTGTCACTACAAGCATCTGCTTGTTGGAATCTATGCAGAAATGCCGCCAGAAAGAAACAAGAAAGAGAAGCACTAGGATTACTAATACCTATGACACTTGACTTTATTAGCGTTCTTTTGGTTGCGACAACACCGGCAATAATCTCTCTTGGCATATAAAATATAGGAGGAAATTAGAATGATTAGAAACAAAAAAGGAATGGGAACTGTAGAGATAGTAATTATCATTGCAGTACTGGTATGTTTAGCTCTCCTATTTCGAGAAGGTTTAACCAGATTCGCTGGTGAAATTATGGACTTCTGTTTTGATGAAGGCCGAGTATTAGGTTCTTTTGGCTAATAGGGTAAGAGTATGCAGATAAGAAAAGGCCCCTTCGGGCATTTTGCTATTGAGAAAATAAGGACAGATGCTTCGCTTTTTGAATATGCCGCCGAGATATTGCAAAATAATAACGACATCTATCTACCTATGTTTATTGATTCTGAGGAATTATCTTACGATTTCTCTGGTTTAGTATCTATAGATGATTATGTCGATCATAACAACCTAGGAAGCAACACTAACCTTTTTCTTCGTAAGAAAGCTCTTGGGGGCCTTCTTCTTTCTGTTATCTCTAACTTGAATATTCTTATGATGCCAAGTTGCCTTCTTCTTGAATCAAAATTCGTCTTCACTGATAAGACAGGTAGTATTTTGAGGTTTTGCTACTTGCCATATAGCTCATATTGTCAAAATGGATTACTCAGCGATTGTAATGAGAAGAACTGGGAAACCTTTCTCCACCATGAATTTTTTAGTAACGTTGTGGATAAAGAAACTATAGAAGCCATTCTCTGTAGTATTAAAGAGAACGACGAAAAAAAGCTTACAGATATAGCGCATTCAATTTTGTCATCACCAACCAGATCATATTCTACAAGACCTTTTGGATTGCTTCTATGTGGATTAGCACTAGCAATAATATCCTTACTATCTTTGATTATTAAGGATACAGGAGTAAGCCTTGTTCTAGCTTTTGGTTCATTAATTGATGTAACTTGGTTCGTTTTATACCATAGAACTATCAAGCTTAAGCAACTCAGAATACATAATAATGAGAAAACAAACAGGAGAAAGCAAATGCTGTTTGATGTTATTGACGATGATAACGAAGACGATAAAAGCATACATTTTGCAAAGCTTCAATCCAAAAAGACATATGATGGACAAATGCTTCAATTTGGAATATACGCAGACAACGTGACAATAGGATCAGATAGATTTATTGCTGATATCTTCATAGAAGACGACACGATTTCAAATCTGCACGCAAAGATAAAAAGAATAGATAGAAGTTACTTCTTGGAAGATTACTCTATAGACAATCAGAGTTATATAGATAACAGAAGAATCAATTCTTATACACAATATGAGATAAAGAATGGGCAGTCAATTACGCTAGGTAGATTGGAATTCAATTTCTTCATCGGTTTCAATTCAGAATCCTATCAATAACCATACATTTCTCTATCGTCAGATAAAGAATCTCTTTGAGCACTACTTCCATATAGCTCAATAGTATGAAGTCTTGCTTTTGCTCTTTGCAATGCAACTTCGATATCATATTTGTCCCTGTTAACCTCATGATGTTTTTGCAAAGAAAGCTTAGCATGCTGATAAGACTCAAGAGCTTGAGAAACATCCAAGTCTTCAGGCCATTCTGCAGCATTACAAATAACCAAGCACAAATATTGACCAATTTCTGCATATCCTTCTGAGAGAACACAATGACGAACATCACTATCAGTTCGAATAGAACAGATTCCAGGTGACAAAGCAACTACGAGAGGAGAATGACCAGCCATTATTCCAATTTCACCAGATAGTGATGGAATTACTACTGAATCAACCTTCTCTTCGAAAAAGTTCTTATATGGTGTAACTATTATTAATGTTACTCTCTTGTGCTCAGATTCTGCCATATTATCCTATCTTACCTGCATCCTTATATGCTTTATATACATCGTCAATATCACCCTTCATGAAAAAATGTTGTTCAGGAATGTGATCTAATGTACCAGACACAATCTCTCCGAAGGCTTGTACTGTCTTATCAACGTGAACATAACGTGGCTCGAAGCCTGTTGAATCAGCAGTAACGAAGAAGGGTTGAGATAGATATTTCTGAACCTTACGGGCTCTTGACACAATCTTTCGGTCCTTTTCCGATAGTTCCTCCATACCAAGAATTGCAATGATATCTTGCAACTCCTTATATCTTTGAAGCATTTCTTGCACCATTCTTGCTACGTGATAGTGTTCTCGGCCAACAACATTCTCAGTCAGAATTCTCGAAGAAGACTCAAGAGGGTCCACTGCTGGATAAATACCAAGTTCAACTACAGAACGTGAAAGAACAATATTCGCATCAAGGTGAGCGAATGTAGTTGCAGGTGCAGGGTCAGTTAAGTCATCAGCTGGAACATAAACAGCTTGAATTGAAGTGATTGAACCATTGCGCGTAGATGTGATTCTTTCTTGTAGTTCACCTACCTCATTAGCAAGAGTAGGCTGATATCCAACAGCAGAAGGAATTCTACCTAGTAGAGCTGATACCTCAGACCCCGCTTGTACAAAACGGTAAATATTATCTACGAACAGAAGAACGTCCTTCTTCTTCTCATCGCGAAGATACTCAGCCATAGTAAGTCCCGTTAAAGGAGCTCTCATACGTGAACCAGAAGTCTCATTCATTTGACCAAAAACCAGTATCGTTTTATCGAGAACTCCTGAAGCCTTCATTTCAACCCAAAGATCATTACCCTCACGGCTTCTTTCTCCAACTCCAGTAAATACTGAGTATCCACCAAGCTCAGAAGCGATATTACGAATTAGTTCAAGGATAAGAACTGTCTTTCCTACACCAGCTCCTCCGAACAAACCAATTTTTCCGCCGCGGCTAAAAGGAACAAGTAAATCAATAACCTTGATACCTGTCTCGAGCATCGTCTCTGCAGGAAATTGATCAGTATAGGAAGGTGCTTTTCGATGGATAGACCAATGATCGTCGTAATCTACAGGGCCTGCATTATCAATAGGCTGACCTAGAGCATTGAACAAACGGCCAGTGATTCTCTCCCCAACTGGGACCTTAATTGGAGAACCTAAGGCCTCAACGAGAAGACCTCTAGTGAGTCCTTCAGTTGCATTAAAAGAAACGCAACGAACTATTCCGTTACCTCTTTGTTGCAAAACTTCAGCGTATATATCTCCTGTACCAAGTGAAATCTTAACAGCATCGTTAATTCTTGGCATATCTTTTTTGTTAAAACTGCAATCAATTACTGGTCCGATTATTTGGACTACTTTACCTAATGACATAACTTACCTCTTTCAATCAAATTCAATCGCCTAAAGATTGTTTGCCTGAGTGGCTCCGTTTATTATTTCTGTAAGTTCATTTGTTATCTTCGATTGCCTAGCTCTATTGCGAATCAATTGTAATGACTTCATCATTTCGTCCGCATTGTTAGTTGCATTATCCATAGCCGTCATACGCGCAGTTTGCTCACTTGAATATGCCTCAACCATGGCACCATAAAGCATGGCATTAAGGTATGTACTGGTAAGGTAATTGAGTACGGCATTTGGACTAGGTGAGTACTCAATTGTTGCTCCCTTTCCAATTGCAAGTCCGGCATCCTCAAGATTCTCTGGCAGAATGCTGGATATTGATTTCAAATCGACTGGAAGCAAACGCATTACAACAGGTACCATATTAATGGCCGACTTCATATTGGTATAAATCAAGTAAACAAGGTCGAATTCGTGATTCAAGAATTGGTTACGAATGATCTCACCAACGTTTCTAGCTTGGTAGAAGTTCGGCTCCGTAATTGGGAACGAGAATTCGCTATCAACTATGTAACCGTTCCTGATAAGTTTCTCTCTAGCCAATTTTCCAAACACAAACAGCTTATAGTCCGTCGATATGCCCTTTGCCGTGTTCTCAAGAATCTTCTTTCGAATATGTTCTTCGGCAATCTTGACCATGTTGTTATTGTAAGCACCCGCTAGACCTTGATCTCCACTAAGTACAAAATACGCGACCTTCCAAGTCTCTCCCTTTGTCTTCTGGTTGAGTACGAAAAATGGATTATCCATGTCGGCATCCTTTGAACTGTTCTGAATCTCTTGTATGCTTTCAGCACATAGCGAAAAGAATGGGGTAACGGAATCGTGAAGCACTCTAGAACGTCTCATTTTTGCAGCACTAACCAATTGCATAGCTTTGGTCATTTGTGCAATATCGTTTACGCTCTTTATTTGTTTATTTACTCCGTTTAGATTAGCCATCTATCCTCTGCCTTCTTATCTACCTATATCAATCACGATACTCTTGGTGTTCGCTTAAGAATTTTTCCTTGTATTGCTCTAGTAACATATCAAGACTATCCGAGATATCTTTTGTAAACTCTGCCTTATCGCTAATAGAGTCTAGAACACTATCCTTCATTACTCTTACGTAATCAATGAATTCAGTATAGTACTCCTTAATGTCCTCTTCTGCCAAGAAGTTCATCTTGTCAGTCGTAGCCATATAAAGAATTATAACCTGCTCCTCCATCGTTCTTGGAGAATATTGCTCTTGCTTTAGAACTTCATTTAGAACAACGCCTCGCTTCAACTGAAGCTGAGTATTCTCGTCCAAATCTGATCCAAATTGTGCAAAAGAAGCCATTTCCCTTGCTTGTGCCAAAGCTATACGGAGAGGTCCGCCAACTTTCTTCGTTGCCTTTGTTTGAGCTGCTCCACCTACACGAGATACCGAAAGGCCCACGTTAATTGCTGGTCTTTGACCTGAAAAAAATAATTCTGGTTCAAGATAAATCTGCCCATCAGTAATTGAAATTACATTCGTAGGAATGTAAGCGGAAATATCTCCGCCCAATGTTTCAATTATTGGAAGAGCTGTAATAGAAGCTCCGCCTAGCTCAGGGCTCAACTTTACTGCTCTTTCTAAAAGCCTAGAATGTAAATAGAATACATCTCCAGGATATGCTTCACGTCCCGGCGGTCTCCTCAAGAGTAGCGAAATCGCACGATATGCTTGGGCGTGTTTGCTCAAGTCATCGTATACTATCAATACGTCCTTCTTATCGTCAAACATAAACTTCTCAGCAATAGCACAACCCGAGTATGGGGCAATATATTGAACTGAAGCAGTCTGCGAAGACGAAGCTGCAACTATAACCGTGTATTCAAGAGCACCATACTTTTCAAGAAGATTAACTGTAGAAACTATGGTACTCATTTTTTGACCTATCGCGACATATACGCAAATACAATCCTTACCCTTCTGGTTGATAATAGTATCAATTGCAATTGCTGTCTTTCCTGTTTGACGATCACCAATGATTAGCTCGCGCTGTCCACGTCCAATTGGTGTCAATGCATCAATAGCGGTAATACCAGTTAACAATGGCTTGTTAACAGGCGATCTTTCGATAATTGATGGAGCTGTAGACTCAATATGTCTAGTCTCCGAGTAACGTATTACTCCTTTTCCATCAATTGGCTGACCTAAAGGATCAACCACACGACCTAGAAGGCCCATACCGACAGGTACAGATACCGTATCGCCAGTTCTCTTACATATCATGCCTTCAACAACGCTGTCTTGCTCTGATAACAATACGACACCTACACATTCAGGCTCGAGGTTCATGGCAATTCCATATGCGCCATTAGCGAAAACCACTAGCTCTGAGGACATACAATACTCGAGTCCCTCAACCATTGCAACGCTATCGCTAACACTCTCAACAATTCCAATTTCCTCAGAATTTGATAATGAATCAAATGATATTTCGGTAATTGACGTAGCCGGTTTCTCGTCAAATTCATTAAGAGCTCTCTGTATATTTCTCTTAATTTCTTCTTTCGTATTAGCTACGTCTTTTTTAATTTGCGCTCCTTCTCTTGAACGCTTAATATGCTGACTGATTCTATCAAACTGTCCCTTGACACTAAAGTCAAATCTTTCGCCCTTATAGTAAATGACAAAACCATCCATAATAGAGTCATCACTTTGCGATTCGACAGAGTACTCAACAATATTATGGTCCTTAGCGAAAGTTCTTGCTATAGAAGAGACTCTCTCGGTTGATACATCACCTGCAACAACAACCTTAATTAGATTTCTATTATCTGCTGTATTCATGCGCTTACTCACCTCGGCTGTTTATTACTTCAGCCGTTCTTATATCATTAATTTCCGCAAGTCTCTTCTCGGTAATGGCATCACCTATTACCTTTTTGGCAATAGATAAGGAAATATCGGAGATCTCCTCCTTCATTTCTTCAAGAGCTACCTTCTTCATTCTTTCTGCCTCTTCTTGAGCATGAGAAATTATTCCTGAAGCTTCGCTATTAGCCTTGCTAATAATTAGCTCAGCTTGCTTTGTAGCGCCACTCTTAGCTTCCTCTATGATCTCAGCAGCATCCGCATGTGCCCTATCTATATGGGACTTGTTTTCTTCAAGTACTTTACTAGCTTCCTTGTTAGCGTTCGATGCCTCATCCAAATCAGACTTAATCTTCGATTCTCGATCATTAAGAAGCTTCATGATAGGTTTAAATACCAGAAATTTTAGAAACAGAAAAGCAATTATCAAATTAATGAGAACAAATAATGCTGTGGACGCATATCCACCTAATTGACTAGGTGAAAGAAGTCCATCTTCTTTCTTAGAAGTTTGCTCAACCTCTTCGGAAGTATCTTCGGCAAACGTAAGCTCTATAATGTTTACTTCATCTAGAAGCTTCACATTCTCATAAGATATATCCATAACATCAAGACAATTCATCTATATCCTCCTAATGATGCAACAAAACATCAAATAATCGTGTCGTCAATCATCAGAATGTGAATATCAACAACAAGGCTACAACCAATGCATAAATTGCAACGGACTCGATAAATACGATTGCAGTCAAAAGCAATGTCTGAATTCTACCGAAAACCTCAGGTTGTCTAGCGCCAGCCTCAAGAGCCTTGCCTGCAGCAATACCCATACCAATACCAGCACCACAAGCAGCGATACCAATAGCAAGACCAGCGCCAAGTCCAGCCATTCCCTTTGCATCAATCATTGTAGTAGCAGCCAATACTTGTGGCATGATGTTCATAAATAAATCCATGTTAATACCCTCCAGGTTTTTAAGTAATAATATTAATTAACTGCAACAGACTCTTGTTTTCTATCTAATACAGCCTTAATCTTCTTCTCTTTTCTATTGTGTTTCTTCCTAGGCTTACCATCTTCACTATGAGCTATCTCTACGATTTCACCAATATACGACATCGTTAAGTATGAGAAAACAACTGCTTGTAGTATTCCATCAGCCAAATCGAACCAAAGCCCAAATACTCCAGTTAGCACTATTGGGCAGATAATATACAAGAACTCCATAAATACGAAAGCGCCGAATATGTTGCCAAAAAGTCGTAGCGATAAAGATACCGGCTTGATAATAAAGTCTAGTACCTTAAACGGAAGCATTGCTGGCATAGGATGCACCATAGACTTGAAGAAACCCTTAACACCAACAAGCTTAATTGAAGCATATATAACATAAGCAATCGCGAAAAATCCCAGTGTTATGGGGAACGCAATGTTCTTCGCTGGAGGAGGAAGCTTAAACACGGAGCAAATATTACATGCCATAATCACAATTCCAAAAGTACCTACCATAGGAGTAACATACTCTGCTTCCTTACGATTCATACCAAAACTCATGCAACTATCTACAATTAAACCAACAGCAAGTTCAACTACTGTCTGCTTCTTGTCAGGAACCATACTTTTTTTGGAAGAAAAGGCTATTAGAATTATTACCATTACCGAAATTGCAATCCAAGATACGATTACCGCATCGGTAATAATTACACTCACGCCACCAAACTGGAAGTACCCTTGCCACTGCAAGATTCCATGGTTAATATCCTCACCTATGTTGAAACTGACAAACTCATCAACTATGGCCTGGATAAAACTATCCCAGAAAGTACCTAGCCAAGTATCTAAAGCTACTATATTAGACATAGCCTAATGTTCCTCCATCCCCAAAAAACCAATTACTATGCACATTCTACTACTATTTTGGAATGAGTAAATCCGAAAAGAATGTACTAAAATAAACAAAAGCAAACGCTTTTCTAGTAACTTTTTTGTTTAAGTCAAATCACTTGAAGAGTTCGTCTTCTTGCTCCTTAATATCGTTGACACGAATTGCATGCCTTTCACCGAGAAATTCCTCTTCGAAGAAAGCGTCGACAGTTGATAGAGCAACTCCATAACCGATTACTCTCTCTCCTAAAGCCAAAACATTTGCATCATTATGTTCTCTGCTCATTCTTGCCATAAATTCATTAGTGCAAAGGGCACATCTTATTCCCTTATATTTATTTGCTACTATAGATATTCCTATACCAGTTCCACAAATAACAATCCCTCTCAAAGCTGTGCCATCATTTACATCTCTCGCTACCTTCTGTCCAGCTTTTACATAGCTATATGACTCGCTTGAAGAAGTTGCGCCCCCCTCAAGTACCTCAAAGCCCTTCTCCTTCAGATGCGAAACAATCTTTTGACGAAGAGCATATCCTGCATGATCTGATGCAATTGAAACTATCATTTTTTTTCCTCACTTAATCTTTAATGTCGTGCTTCACAAAATTGAAGCTCTTCTTATGGGAGCAATAATCACCTACCAAAGCACCATTTCCAACAAGCTTATACTTATATGTAACTAATCCTTCAAGTCCAACAGGTCCGCGCGCATGAAGCTTAGAGGTACTTACGCCTACCTCAGCGCCAAAACCATATCTAAAACCATCAGAGAATCTAGTCGAGCAATTCACATATACATTTCCAGAATCAACTCCAATAGTAAACTTGTTGGCGCGAGTCTCACTTGACGTGCAAATTGAGTCCGTATGCTTAGACCCAAACATATTGATGTGACTGATTGCCTCATCAACAGACGAAACAAGCTTAATAGCAACCTTCATATCTAAATACTCATGATGCCATTCCTCGCACTTCTCTAAATCGAAAAGCTTGCTTACCTCATCATCGCCATATATCTTTACGCCTGCATCTTGCAATGCCTTAACTAGTCTAGCTAAAAATGAATCCTTTAATTTACTTGAAACTAGAATTGTCTCTACAGCATTACATACTGAGACACTTTGTGTCTTCGAATCAATAGCTAGCTTGATAGCCATGTCCTCGTCACATTGGTCGTCAATATATAAATGGCAAACACCATCCGAATGTCCAAGTACAGAAATGGAAGTATTATCCATGATGTACTTAACAAACGAATTCGATCCTCTCGGAATAATTAGGTCAATACATTCGTTAAGCTTAAGCATCTCACTGACATCAGCTCTTGTCGTCAACAAATGTAACCAACCTTCCGGTAGCCCTGCTTCTAATCCAGCGAAGTAAATAACGTCGGCTAATACTCTGTTCGTAGCCGCAGCTTCAGAACCACCCTTTAAGAAGACGGCATTTCCACTCTTAAGACATAATGAAGCAATCTGAACCAAGGCATCAGGCCTGGACTCAAAAATAACTCCTATAACTCCTATCGGGCTAGAAATCTTATAAAGCTCAAGACCATCATCCAAAGACGTATGAAGTTGAATTTTCCCAACAGGATCGCAAAGACCAATCATGCCTTCAATACCTTCACATACGGTTGCAAGCTTGTCTTCGTTGAATTTCAATCTGTGAAGTAGAGGTGTGGGCAAATTAGCTTCTTCGGCGTTCTTAACATCAATAGCATTAGCGTCGAAAATTTCTTTTGAGCTGTTCTTTAGTTTGTTCATAATAACTTTCAAAGCATTGTTCTTTTGCTCTGTTGAAAGTGTAGCCATTATAAACGAAGCGTCCTTTGCTTTTCTTGCATAAACTGATAATTCACACATGATTATGCCTCCCACTTTTTATTAAATAATTATATCAAAGTGCCGCGGTATTAACTTACTTAATTATTGGATAAGGGACATTTTTTCTTGTTTAATTTGCACAATCAGCGAAATGAATTCAATTCGTTTTCAATTCACTTTTACTTTTATGAACAGTGATAATGTTCGTATTGTTCATAACTCTGTTGATAACTCAGAAACAAGCATTTGCAAAATCGAATGTTTCGTAGGTACTGATTTTATTAGACTTTTCACATTCATTACCAAATATTTACAAAAACTTACAAAACTGTTACGAAATTATGAACACCTTGTTTCATTGCATCTGAAGCAATATTACTTTAAATGTCAAATTTGATGTCCGCATGACAAGGACAGGTTAGATGCGATAATTGGCTGTCAATAGGCAATTAGGTGAGCTTCGTCTTTTTTGCTTTCTCTGTTATAATCATTCATGAAAGAGAGTGAATGTATGAACATTATTATTACTTCCCTATTCGGTATGGAAAGCCTTGTTCGTGAGGATTTATCCGAGATTGGATATACAAAAGAACAGATAAAAGTTACTGACGGTGTAATTACTTTGACAGTACCAGATGATTTGCTTGCTACTGCCATTGCTCGTGTGAATATGTGGGTTCGTCATGGAGAAAGAGTATTCTTTGAGGTCGGTTCCTTTACGGCAACGACATTTGAAGACTTTTTCGACAATACAAAAGCACTACCTTGGGCGGACTTCATCCCAGATAAGTATTGCTTTACGGTAAATGGGTATTCTCGAAAATCAGTATTGTTTGGAATACCTGCTTGCCAAAGCCTTGCAAAGAAGGCCATTGCCAAATCACTTTGCAAAGCGAAAGGGCTTGGAGATGATGCTAATGTGGTCGAAGATAAGAACATTGGTGAGATTCGAATTCAATTCGGAATCGTAAGCGATGTAGTTACCATGATGATTGATACGACGGGTGACGGACTTCATAAACGTGGATATCGTCCTCTCACCCACGAGGCTCCAATAAGAGAAACTTTGGCTAGCGCAATGGTTTCGCTTGCGCGCTTCAGACCTTTCGGTTTTGAGGCTTTGGTAGACCCTATGTGTGGTTCTGGAACAATTCTTATTGAAGCGGCATTAAAGATGGTTGGAGCTGCGCCTGGAAGACTTCGTCATTTTGCATATGAAAACATTCCATATCTAGGAAGCGATGCATATTTCAACGCATATGAGGAAGCTAAAGACCTCGAGGATTTCTCTGGATGTGATGATATATATTTTTACGGCTCCGATATCGATTCTACGGCCATTTATAATGCTAACAAGAATGCTGAAGTGGCTGGAGTTGGTAAGCTTATATCATTTCACGTTGGCGATGTGGCAAAGGAGACTCCTGATGCACTTCTTAAGAGAACAGGCTTCGATCGCCAGCTTGTGCTAACAAATCCTCCTTATGGTGGAAGACTTCTGACTTTAAATGACGCTGAGAAATTATACAAGCTTCTTGGATCAACGTATTTAACGAGTGAGGGTTTCTGCAAGAAAGGTATTCGTCTATCCGTAATATCTCCTGACGACTCTTTTGAAGTTGCTACTGGATTTAAGGCGGATAAGCGATTTAAGCTTTATAACGGAAACATTAAGTGCCAATTGAATAGCTATTTCAAAATGAAGAAGTAAGGCCTTTTCGCTTCACATAATATCCTAACTAAGCAAACAAATGCTCCTAAGATTCAGTCTATCGACCTTCATCTTAGGAGCATTTCTAATTCAATTTTATCAGCTTACATATTTCTATAACTATCGTTTGGATAGAATCCTGAATCAAAGCAAACATTAATAAACTCAGGCGCATTAACGAAACCATTATAGACATCAAGTCTAGAAGCTCCACTATTAAGTCTGCTCATCCAATCGTTGTAACCTGCTGTATCTGGTTCTCTATTGAGGAAGATTAAATATAGCATTCTTACGTATTGCTCATTGCTTACATTCAAGTTATTGAACTCTACACTAAAGAATACGCCATGAGCTACTGTATCTCCCGTTGAAGAACCACTTACTAACTGACTTGTCCAATAGTTTAGACCTTCAGTCTCAGGATTACGTCCAAGCGCGATAGTATACAATCTAGTAACGAACTCGTTAACCTTAACGGAATCTACGGGTGCAGGAGCGAAAGTTCTATATCCAGTGTACTGTGCTGTAGAAATTCCGTAACCATTACAAATACCTGCAAACTCTTGAGAGTTAACAAATCCAGCTAATACATAATCACGTGAATAGTGAGCTGCCAGCCTGTTCATCCAATCTTGCAATCCTGCAGAATCTGGCTCACGTCCTAGACATACTCTATATAGAGCTGTGATAAACTCCTCATCAGTGTAATTATGAGAAGTAAACTCAGTACTGTGACTTAGAGCAGCTGCAACTTGAGGACCACTCATTACGCCCGCACCTAGCTGGCTAATCCAGTTACGAGTTCCACTTGTATCAATTGTTCTACCCAAGAAATTCTCATATAAAGAAACAACAAACGGTCTATAACTCATATGAAGATCAACGTTGTCATCACTTGTGTATGAACCAACCCTAACACTATATCTACCAAGATAGTTTAAGCACTCCTGGCTATTAGCAATATTCGCATAAACAGTCATTCGACTATAACCAAAAGCTAAAGTGTTTAAATGAGTCGCTAATCCATCAGCCTCAACATTACGTCCTAAGAGTAATTGATACATCAGATCGATAAATTGAGAATCCGTTAATCCGCGAGCGTTAAACTCCGCCGAAGTAATAAATTCTACAATCATATCCACTGCTTCCTTACCATTTGAAAGCTGAGTGGAACGTTCCACTAATTCGGCTGATGAAGGAGCTCTACCTAATGTCTTATCAAAAAGGAAAGTAACAAATGCATCATAGCAGTTTGTTGAAGTTGGAAGTGGTGAAGCTTCACTAGGCATATTTGAATAGACAGGAATACAAAATGTGAGTGCACTATTTAGTATTCCAGACTTTGAATATGCATTATACATAGTAACGGCCTCTGAATATGCTGATTGAGTAGCCGTCATGTATTGATGCGTGCAATCTGACGTCGCACTATCTGAAGCAACATTAAATCGCATGTAATAGATTGTATCCTGACCCTTGCTTACATAGTAATCATTAATCCATCTCGCACCGTTGACGATAGAAAGGCCTGGTGTGTTCCAAGGAATGTTGTAGCAAGAATTAAATGCTGGATCCAAGCCTAATCTAGCAAATTCCAATCCAACTCTAGAAGCAGATAGAACACTAGAATAAGCTCCTATGTTATAGAAATTATAAACTCCCGAAGTTCCATTAGAAGAAGAACTACCTCGTGATCCACATTCTTGCAGTGCCCTCGCAGCTAAGAAAATACCATTAATCTGGCTTGCATCCTGTGCAATGGCAAAAATCTGCCTATAGTAGATAGGAGCATCTCCATTACCATAATTGGCTCTGGCATCACCCATAAATGAGCCTGCAAGCACAGGTTCAATATTTCCCTCACCTATCGAAGCGGAACCAGTTTGATAATGCAAATCAAGGAATTGAAATATTCCATTATTAGTCATTTGATTCCTAGGATCCATATAATAGGCAACAATTGCTCTCGAAGCATTAACCCAATTGGGAGAATCCACTACTCCTAAGAAGGACTGAGATATCCACGAAGGATCTTTATCGCTTTGAATAAGAGACTTGCCACTTGCCGTCTCCATATTAAGAACATCAGACCAAGAAAGGCCAGTATTCTCAGCAACAAACACCCAACTTGGATGTTCTATATGAAGAGAACGAAGATATGGCTTATAGCTTTCTGGAAAACTAGCAATAGATGCTTCAAAAGCTGCATCTTGTATTGGAACAGAGCCTGCGTCCATTTGAACAAATTTTCCACAAACAAAACCTGTCTTAACTACCCCACTAATAATTACCTCTATCTTGTACCAAGTAGGACTACCTGATCCATCACCTGCGACTGCAGTTACGGTCTCAGTGACTGTAACTCTTGTACCAAGAGGCACTTGGGCAACAATATTAGCCTTGTCAGTAGCAGAGTCACGCATATTAACATATTGATTGCAGTTAATAATCTTCGCATTCGGCGTTGTATCAGCACTTATTCTTCCATTAGGAGCATATAAAAACAGTGTTGAGATAATACATAGTAACAAAAGAACTATGGTAAATGATTTAAGTGTTCGCTTTTGATTTCTCATAGTGACCTTTCTTTCAATCGTTAGTTTAGTAATGATAATTATACTACACTACTTGGCTTCTCCTTTTCAAAAAAAGGCAATTATGAGACATACATGATAATATGATACTGTTGTAATCTATATTTAATAAGGAGATTCTTCTATGGCTAGCAGAGTAGCAGTAATTGGCATTATCATCGAGAACAAGCAATCGATAGAAGCCCTTAATCAAACGATTTCAATGTATTCCAAGTATATTGTCGGAAGAATGGGTATTCCATATCAAAGGCGTAACATCAGCCTAATCAGCATTTATGTAGATGCTCCATCCGACATTATTAGCGCACTCTCAGGTAAGCTTGGAAGACTAGAAGGCATATCGTGTAAGACTGCCTTTTCGAGCGCGATTTATGAAGATTTACTAGACGATTCCGACTTGAATATAGACGTTTGATGTGCTAATAATATGTTGTAACTAATGAGGAAGTTTTTCTGACTCAGAAGAAAGGACAAATTAATATGTACGATCCAAAATCTTTGAAGGCCGAAGATTTCATCAATGACGATGAAATTCAGGATACCCTTAAATATGCCGAGATGAACTCTGACAATCTCGAGCTAATCGATTCCATTATTGAGAAAGCAAAACTATCAAAAGGACTATCGCATAGAGAGGCCTCCGTTTTACTTGCTTGCGAGAACAAAGAACGCATCGCAAGGATGTATGATCTTGCCGAGGAAATTAAGAAAGAATTTTATGGCAACAGAATAGTAATGTTTGCCCCTTTATACTTATCAAACTATTGTGTAAACGGCTGCGTATATTGCCCATACCACATAAAGAATAAGCATATTTGCCGTAAGAAGTTAACTCAAGAAGAAGTTAAGAAGGAAGTAGTTGCGCTTCAGGATATGGGCCACAAAAGACTTGCTATTGAAGCTGGAGAAGATCCTGTCAACAATCCTATCGAATATATTCTTGAATGTATCAAGACAATCTACTCCATAAATCATAAGAATGGTGCAATTCGACGCGTTAACGTTAATATAGCTGCTACAACTGTCGAGAACTACAGAAAACTTAAGGATGCCGGTATTGGAACTTATATTCTTTTCCAGGAAACGTACAACAAGAAGAGCTACGAGACTTTGCACCCTTATGGACCAAAGCATGATTACGACTATCACACAGAAGCTATGGATAGAGCGATGGAAGGCGGTATCGATGATGTCGGTATAGGCGCGCTTTTCGGACTAGAGCTTTATAAGTACGAGCTTGTTGGTCTTTTGATGCACGCCGAGCATTTAGAGGCAGTCCACGGCGTCGGCCCACATACGATTTCGGTACCAAGAATTCGTCGTGCATATGATATTGACCCATCCTCTTTCGATAACGGTATTGATGATGATACTTTCGCGAAAATATGCGCTATTCTGAGGCTTTCTGTTCCCTATACTGGTATGATTATCTCTACTCGTGAGTCAAAAGCTGTTCGCGAGAAGGTAATTCGATTAGGTGTTTCCCAGATTTCAGGAGCATCCAGAACAAGTGTTGGTGGCTACGCGGAGGATGAACCAGAAGAAGAGGACTCAGCTCAATTTGATGTATCTGACAAAAGAACTTTGGACCAAGTTGTTCATTGGCTCATGGATATGGGATATATTCCTTCTTTTTGCACGGCATGCTATCGAGAAGGAAGAACTGGCGACCGTTTTATGGCACTTTGTAAAGCAAAGCAAATTCAGAATTGCTGCCACCCTAATGCTCTCATGACCTTAAAGGAATACCTCATGGATTATGCTTCTGAAGGCACTCGAAAAATTGGTGATAAGCTTATCCAAGATGAAATTGACAACATACCCAACGACAAGGTCAAAGCATTAGTCCGAGAGAATCTCGTTAATATTGAGAGTGGTAAGCGCGACTTTCGATTCTGACATAAGCATTCAAAATTGAGCATTGATTTCCTACTAGCGAATAGGTAGTATTTTTGATAGATAATTTGTTTTTATACCAACTAGGAGGAAACACATTTGACACAAGCACAATTCACGATTGAGGAAATCCCATTCTTTGATCCTATAAAAATAGCTAATAGCGGCCAGTGCTTTAGATGGAAGATACTTGACGCCTCCCACGTTGAGCTCGTAGCACTGGGGAGATATTTGCAAATCGCTTACCTTGGTAGTGAGCGGTTTGCTTTTTCTTGCCCTCGAAGTGAATTTAATGACCTCTGGTATAACTATCTCGACCTTGCTCGTGACTACCATCAAGTCGCTGATTGCATCTTGCCCGATGACACATACTTGCGTGAAGCACTTGCATTTGGAGAAGGTATTAGAATACTTAATCAAGATCCTTTCGAGACCTTGATATGTTTCATCATCTCGCAAAGGCGCTCTATTCCTTCCATCACAACTTGTGTAGAAAGGCTTTGCGCATTGGCAGGGAGAAAAATTGATTTGCCTTTAGCTTCTTTGGAATCTCAAGAACTATTCGTAAATCTCCCAGAAGAGAACTATTTTGCTTTCCCGAACTGCGAAGAAATCCTTAAACTAACTCCAGAGCAATTGGACAGTATTGGTGCTGGATATCGAAAAGAATACATACTTCGTGCGTCCCTCGCTGTCTTTAGTAACGATGCTAATCTACAGTCCTGGTCTAATCTTAGTGATGAGAGCTTGTTCGAGAATCTGACAAGCCTTTATGGTGTTGGTAAGAAGGTTGCTAATTGTGTGATGCTTTTCGCGTACGCTAGATCCTCAAGATTTCCCATAGACGTATGGGTTCAAAGAATTATCGACAAATATTACGGCGGTTCTTACGACATCAATAGATATCCTAGTACCGCCGGAATAATGCAACAATTAATGTTCTACTACGAGAGAAACAAATCGATTACTTAGAAATTGCGTCTCTTCCCTTCTCAAAAGCGTCTATATTCGTAGGAATAACCTTAGGCTTACTTGCAAAAGCCTCATTGATTGACTCAAGCCACATTGCTTCTTCGACACCCATGAATTTGGAAAGACTACCAAGCATAACCATATTGACAGCCTTTGAAGTACCACTTTCCAATGCCAACTTAAGAGCATCAATTTCAATAACCTTCGTAGAATCAATTGATCCTTCTTTCAAGGCATCATACGAATTTTGTGGATACTCTGTTTGACCTAAAAGAACAGGTAAAGACTTGATCTTCTGAGTATTAATAATCATAACGCCATTCTTCTTCAAAAGAGAAGCCCAACGAACAGACTCTATCTCCTCAAAAGAAAGCAAGAAGTCCGCACAACCTTGCTCTATTATAGGGGAATTTACTTTCTTACCAATCTTAACGTAGGTAATAACTGAACCACCTCTCTGACTCATGCCATGAACCTCAGAAACCTTAACATCAAGACCCATCTTCACGCTTAGAATTCCAAGAAGCTTGCCAGCTATTAAAGTTCCCTGACCGCCTACACCAGCTAGTACTATAGAAGCTTCAAAATCCTTATTCATATTACTCTTCCCCCTTAGCCAAAGCATCAAATTTGCATACATTTACGCAAAGACCGCAATTGTTACATGCTTCAAGATCGATAATAGGCTTTCTATCTTCGCCCATTACCAATGCAGGACACATAACTCTGCCACATGCACCACATGACTTGCACTTGTCGGTATCAAAAATTACGTTGACTCCCTTCTTAGCTCTGCCTGTTGGAATTAGAGCACAAGGTCTTCTAGCTATAACTACGGAAACCTCGTTCTTACTCATCTCCTCTTTAATTACTTTCTCGCAAGTAAAAGTATCAACCGGATCAACAACTTTTATCGAATTAACTCCCAAACTCTCGCACAGCTTCTCTAAATCAAGCTGAGGAGCCTTATCCAATCGAATGTTCATTCCTGTTGCTGGATTTTGTTGATGGCCAGTCATACCTGTTATTGAATTATCCAGAATAATCAGCGTCATTGAAGATTCATTATATACAGCGTTCAGCAAATTAGTGATACCCGAATGCATAAAGGTTGAATCACCAATAACAGCGACCGTCTTCTTGGAATCCTCACCGTCAGTAGCCTTATCGAAGCCATGAGCCATGCCAACGGAAGCACCCATACATATGCATGCATCGACAGCTTGCATAGGAGGAAGTGCACCAAGAGTGTAGCAGCCAATATCTCCCATTACCTGAGCGTTTAGCCTATGCAATGCTAAGAATAAACCCTTATGTGGACATCCAGCGCAAAGCACAGGCGGACGGCTAGGAGCAATAGGAAGCTTTCCAGTCTCTATTCCTAATTCAGGAAGAGGCAAATCAGTAAGCGCGCTTCTTATCATTCTTGCTGAATACTCGCCTAACAGCGTGAAAAGCTTCTTTCCTTCACATTCAATACCATTTGCCTTAAGCTCTGTCTCAATAAAAGGATCAAGCTCTTCAACAACTATTAATCTATCTACTTTAGAGGCAAAATTCTTAATCAAATCAATAGGAAGAGGCCATACCATACCTAGCTTAAATACAGAAGCAGATGGCAATGCATCACGCACATATTGATACGTAGCACCGGCCGTTACTATTCCTATTTGTGAATCATTTATCTCGATAGAATGTAATCCTGTCTTACCGCCGTCACTTACAACATCAGAAACAATCTTCTGTGTTCTATCTTCAACAACTACATGACGCTTAATCGCCATAGCAGGCATCATTACATTCTTAGCAACATCTTTCTTGTAATCCTTTACAAGACGAGGAAGCGGCTCAGACAATTCAACGATGCTTCTGGAATGAGAAACCCTTGTATGCAGTCTCAGCAAAACAGGAGTATCATACTTCTCCGAAAAATCAAAAGCATACTTCGTAAACACCTTACACTCTTCACTATCAGAAGGCTCAAACATAGGAATCTTTGCTGCTCTAGCATAGTTTCTTGAATCTTGCTCATTTTGTGAGGAATGCATTCCTGGATCATCAGCTACGCAAAAAACCAGTCCACCATTTACTCCCGTATAAGACACAGTAAACAGAGGATCAGCAGCAACATTCAAACCAACATGCTTCATGCATGTCATTGATCTCGCACCTCTTATCGAAGCTCCAATTGCAACTTCAGCGCCAACCTTCTCGTTTGGTGCCCACTCACAGTATATCTCTTTATAATTAGCTATAGTCTCAGTTATCTCGGTACTAGGAGTACCAGGATATGACGATACAACCTTAACGCCAGCCTCATAAGCTCCACGTGCTACAGCTTCATTACCTAATAGAATTTCTTTCATCAGAATCCTCCTTGAGATAGCGTCTCAACCATTGAAAATCTTTTTTTACACGCACGTATTATACCACAATATAAACATACTTCTGTTGCTCAAAAAGCAAGTGGAACTCACTGTTTCTCTATTCAAAAAGAATCCGTACTCGAATTCATTAGAACCTGAGTACGGATCTTGCAAATGACTATAGGCTTCGAAAATTTCAAATTACTTTTTCGAAAATTTGGGGAGAACAGAGAAATTATTATGGATAAATTGAAACACAGCTACGATAATGAGGACTATCATGCCTACGAGAGATATTATTTGCAGGGTACCATATTCCCCATTAAATCCAGCTGGCGATTTTAAGAATTGGTATATTCCAAAGTACGCCCAAGCTACTGGAAGTGGAAAAGCGGCATTTCTGATTCTCATAAGAACTACAATAATTAGAACAATCGCGATTATCAGCATTATGATTCCCCAGGTCTCCTTAGATAAACCAAATCCGTCCCATTCAAGTTTAGTGAGCGCCGCAGCAATATTCACGACTGTAGCGATAAACAACCACCCGGAATAAATACCAAAACTTAATGGCAGTAGCCATTGTTTACCTTCGCTGACTTCAAGCAGCTTGGAGCAAATCAATACTAATGTAACCACAAAACCAAGTATAAATATTGAAGAAAGCTCTACTAGGACGAACGAAAACGCGACAATCCAAGCAATATTAATGACGCAGGAGATTTTAAAAAGAAGTGAAATTTTATCAATAGCATTTTGATAATAAGAATCATTTTTTCTGACTATCATTACAATCACTGATATCAATAAGAGTATGTAGATAACACTCCATATGCTGAAAGTAAACGGACTTGGAGTAATCAAGGTTAAATACCTATTAGAAATCTGTTTTTGAGTTAAACCGTTGATTAAGCCGACGGCACCCAAAGTGTTTATTACTAGTGTGACAATTAGAAAAAGTGCATTGATCCATGCTTTCTTTAACTTATCCATAATTAATACTCCTTTCCAGCAACTCCAAACCAACAAGCAATATTAAGTTTTATAGATATGTTTTACTATATTGCATAAAGAAGAGCTACAGTTTATTCGAGTATATAACATTAGGGCAACTGATACGAATGTATCAATTGCCCTAACAATTATGGTGCGGCCGACGGGACTTGAACCCGTATGATCTCTCACACGCCCCTCAAACGTGCGCGTCTGCCAGTTCCGCCACGGCCGCGACTTAATAAGCACGGTAATTATACTTTTCATCAATAGCAGTGTCAATAACAATTAGGCATTAATGCAAAAAAAAGGCGACTCCGTTCCCAGAGTCGCCAAATATATCAATTATCAATATTACTTTTCTTGTGTTCTCCCATTTTTTCTAAGAGAGAAAGCAACAAAAGCTGAAGCCATAAGCAATACAATAGCAACGATTGTAATTACTGAACTACTTTCACCAGTAGCTGTAATCGCATTAGTAGTATTCGTTCTCGTAGTATTAATAGAAGTATCTACAGTCGGATTCGGCCTCAATATGTTTGTTCCATCTGCAATTCCGGTTATTGATGGAGAAGGAGTATTTGTAGGTCCGCCATCTAAGACAATGATCGTTGGAGTTACAATAACATCAGGATCGTTTGTCACAGTTGGGGCTACAGACACAGTAGGAATAACAGACACAGTAGGCGCAACCGAAACCGTAATTGATGGGGTCACAGGCACAGTAATCGTTGGGTTAACAGTAGGAGCCGTAGTAGGTTCAACTGTAGGAGCTATAGAAACAGTAACAGTAGGATCTACCGTAATATCTGCCGTCGGAGACGCAACAACAACTGTAGGTGTTGCTTGAATTGTTATAGTTGGTGTATCCGGTTCTGTAACTGCAGGAGTAGTTACTATAGGCGCTTCTGTTACTTCAACCGTTACAGTAGGAGCGACAACCGTTGGAGATACTGAAACTTCAGGAGTCGCTGAAGGCGTAGTTGTAACTGTAGGAGTGACTACTGTCGGAGATACAGAAACAATAGGCGTAATAATAGGCACTGTAACTTCTGGAGTCGTTGAAGGTGCAGTTGTAACTGTAGGAACTTCCACCGTCGGAGATACCGAAGTAATAGGAGTAATAATAGGTACCGTAACTTCTGGAGTCACTGAAGGTGTAGTCGTTACAGTAGGAACGTCCACTGTAGGAGACACAGAAACAATTGGAGTAACAATAGGAACCGTAACAGACGGAGATACCGTTGTTGTTACTGTAGGAGCAAGCGTAATTACTACTGTAGGAGCCGTAGTAGTAATAGGTGTTATTATAGGAACCTGCGTAACTATTACTGTAGGTACTACTGTAGGTACTAATGTAGGCTCTTCGGTTGGTTCTTCTGTTATAGTAGGAGCAACCGTTGCAGTTGGTTTAACAGTAGGCTCTTGAGTAGACTCTTCGGTTGGTTCTTCCGTTATAGTAGGAGCAACCGTTGCAGTTGGTTTAACAGTAGGCTCTTGAGTAGGCTCTTCGGTTGGTTCTTCCGTAATAGTAGGAGAAGGAGTAGGAGTATCCGTTACCGTAGGTTCTGGAGTTACCGTTGGCTCAACTGTTGGCGCTTCAGTAATTGTAGGTGTCACAATAACCGTAGGTTCTTGCGTAACAGTTGGATCTAGAGTAACAACTGGTGTTACTGGCATAGTAGGCTCTTCAGTTGGTGTTGCTGTTACTGTGGGAGTAGGTGTAACTTCAACAAGTGAAGTTGGAACCCACGTGAAATTACCGTCTAGATTAGCACAATGCGACTCAACACTCTGTCCATTAAAAGTATCAACATAAACGAAACCGTTCGTAGTTCCAGTACTATTAAACGTACTATCAGGAGCAATAATAGTTCCTGAATATACACTTCCAATAGTGCCACCACCACTTATATTAAAAATTACATTTCGATTAAACGCAACTGAGTTACTATCTCTCCAAACTCCGTCCTCTGAAGAAGACACAGGTAATCCCGCGTAGTAGAATTCACTAATTTGTCCTATAGTTCCAGTAAAATTAACTATCGCCTTACTACCATTAGGAACATTAACACTCAGTCTGTTAGCATGAAAAACTTCACAATTAATATTGAAGTAATACACATCAGCAACATCTCCAGCAGCAGGCTGCAATGTTACATCTTGCCAATCATAATCTTGCGTAATCTGATATACAGAGGTATTGCTCGTATCAGTACAATAGTCATCTACCATGTTACTCCAAGCACGAAATCCATTATCGATTCTATCAAAATTTACAATCGAGTTAACTGCTTCCGAAGTAAGACTGCCATATGTAGAAGTAGAAGTAGAGTAATCAAATAAGCTAATGCCAGCACTAGCAACTGCAAATTGATAATTAGTAGTAATACCATTCTCAACACTACTGTATGAAACGGTACCGGTGCCAGCTGTTCCTCTTACAACAAAGTCGTACGTATCATCATTGAATAGATTAATAGGAGTACCATTAAAATCTACTCTGTGATTATCACTTAACACGTAACTACCATTAAAATTTCCACCTATAGCCATAGGTCCCATTGAATGGTTAGAGTTAGTAAAGTCTCCATGAGTTATGATACCGTACTCTGACATCATACTAATCGCATAATCCATATCGGATGAGGATTGAGAATCGGCGCTAACCCGGAAATTGTTGATAGACATCAAAATCGCTACACAAACGAGCGTGACTACTAATGATATTGTCCTCTTGCTAATCTTTGTAAACACTAAATTGCCCCCCATACCATAATCGTAGTTATTGTACCTTATAGTCTGCTGGATTGGCAAGCAATTATTCTTGATTTTCGAAAAAGTCATAAAAATAGTGTCCTTCTTAATGAAAAGACACTATTCAGATAATGTGTTATCAGACGATTACTTGTGTTCACACGACAACTTAGATGAAGGCAAAACACAAAGGTAATACTTGGAATAGTAAGTATAATCCCACGATAGCTCCAATAATTGCAACTATGACTCCAATATTGTATGGCGTCTTTCCCTCTACCTTCCCGGTTTGTCCATTTACTGCAAGGTCATAAACAGAATTTTGATATTTAAACGCTACAACCCAAATAGGAGCCAATACGTACTTATAAGTTACGTTCGCATGATGTGTTTGAAGCTCGGTGAATTCTACTCGATCTGCTCGGTAGCTTGAACGCAATTTACGAGTTAACTTCTTCCTAATAACCTTATCCATTGACGCTTTTGCTAGGACAAAGCCATCTTTAAGGCTAACTGAATATCTCTCTGCTGCAAATCCAGCTAGGAGTTCTGCATTGTAAGTAGACATTTTCGAGAAATCAAAGGCAGCTACCTTTTCAATACTTGCTCTTCTAGCTCTCTCACTTGAGCAAATCATTTGATCATCTATAAATAAATCATAGACGCCGTTATTCTTCTTCCAAGTGTAGTATGTGTTCTTGCCATTTGAATGTCTGTATCCTAGGCGAGCCTTATACGTGGATGATGTGCTCGAATCGAAAGTCCAGAAAGGCAAGTATATTCCTCGAAAAGACATTGCATTAATATTGTTCTTAATAACACTCGGGCATAAGACCTTGCCCTTAACATATCTAGAGACGCAATCTCGTGCCATTTTCTCGTTAATTGCAAACGGCACGATACCCCCCGGGAGCATAGTCTTCTTAAGCATTTCTGAAGAAGCTACGTTTGTAGATCCACAGAAAGGACAGCTAGTAGAAACGACAACAGAATCGACAATTGTCTCACCACCGCAGTTCTTACAAGAGACAAGTATCTTCTCATTACCCCAATCACAATTCTCATCCAACTCAGCAGATCCAAAATCGAGTTCTTTAATTTCATCGTTACCGGCACCTTGAGCGAGCTCCTTGGTGTAACCGCAGAATTCGCATTGCATAGAGTGAGTCTCAACATTAAATGTTACGGTAGCACCGCAATTCGGGCACTTCCTGTCAGTGGATTCATCCGTATCAATGAAGGACAACTCACCAGAATTCTTTTCATTTATGTCATTATAATCTTCCATAATCTATCTCCTTTTTCGAGCAAAAAAGTGGTGGAGTCAAATCCACCGCATCCACATAATCCCAATTATATCATTTCTCAATTATTACATCTCAAAGTAAAATACTATACCCAAGATGACAATAGCAATGAGAACCGCAATAGCAACACGCCATGGTGAAATAGGCGACTTACCAGAGATTTTTCCAGTTTGTCCATTCACAACAAAACTATATACCTTGTCATTATACTTAAAGTTGGACATCCAAATTGGAGCTAAAATATACTTATACGTAATCTTATCAAAGCTCGTTGCAAGACGGATAGAATCAACCCTGTCAGCATTATATTTTGAACGAAGTTTCTTAGAAAGGTGATCCTTCAAAACTTTATCGATTAGAATCTTAGCCTTCTCCCAGCCCTCGTCTAGTCCCATTGAATAACGCTGCGCAGCAAATCCAGCAACTAGTTCTGGAGAATACTCTCGCAAATCCTTGAATTCAAACTTCGATACTCTCTCAATGTCTGCATTAGCTGTCTTCTTGCTCGCATAAACCAATTGATCATCAATGAACTCTTGATATACACCGCTACAAGACTTCCATCGTACGCGTACTTTATCTCCATCTCTATACTCATAACCTAAACGTGCTGAATAAGAAGATGTTGTATCCGTATCGTAGGTCCAATATGGAAGATAAATACCATCAAAATACTTAGCTGAACTCTCCTTCTTGGCACGTGAAGGACAGAAAATCTTACCCTTAATCCATTTCTTAAACAATTCGGCTGCCTTTTCCTTGCTAATTGCAAAAGGAACCACGCCGCCTGGAGACATAACTCCTTCGATACCTTCTACTGGCATAACGCTTGTTGATCCACAGAAAGGACAACTTGAAGCAGTATCTACATCATCATAGATCGACTCACCACCACAGTTCTGACAAACAACGCTCTTCTTCTTTGTTCCCCAGTCGCAGCTCTCTCTATTTATAGCAGAAGCAAAATCAAGTTCTTGAATGCTTCCACCATCTTCTGGCCTCGGAAGTTCTCTATGGTATCCGCAAAAATCACATGTCATTCCTAAAGTCTCAGGATTGTATACTACTGTCGCTCCACAGTTTGGACATTTTTTATCAGTAACATCCTCGGTTGACTCCTGTTGAATCAGATTCTCATCTGACGTCAAATCATTAAATTCATTGTCAGCCATAACTACCCTCCAAAAATCATTATGAAAGAAAACGAACAAGGCACAACATCAATACTTGAATTCCTAGCGTCGAGAGAATCAACTCTACGAATATAGCTTTCCTCTTGATCGCTCGAAAAGGCTACTTCTTGAACTATCGCCTTATCATCGCTAAACATTACATGCATACTTGAGATTTCACATCTATTTATTAATAATACTATTTTTCTTGCGCCTTTATCAATAGTATTGCCAAAGTAATCCTTGCCAAGCTCATCACAATATCTCTCAAAAACAAGAAAATCACCCTCAGCCACTAAAGTTCTATAATATCCAGTACGAAGAACTGGATTATCTTGGCGCAATTTTAAAAGTTGTCGCGAAAAGTACAATTCTTCGTTTTGCTTTTGAGATAGTTGTCCCCAAGGATATGTTCGCCTATTGAAAGGATCCTTGTATCCTTCCATCAGTACTTCGTCGCCATAGTAAAGACTAGTTGCACCAATATATCCAATTTGAAAAGCTAACGCAATTCTCATGAGTTTTGTCGTTCGAGCATATTTTAATTTGGATACTTTCATTAATTGCTGCATAGCACGATCTCTATCGTCTTCTTGTCCAGAAAGAACTGTCATCGCTCTAGGGACATCATGCGATGATATCAGATTCATAATGCAATAATATGCCTGCATTGGGTATCTTTCTCTAAAGCCCTCAAGTCTCGCATCGAGAACTTCCGCATCGATAGAGCGAAGCAAGAAATCAATTACAACTGTTCTGAAGGTATATCCCATTACACTATCGTGCGTTTTCCCAAGTAAGAAATCCCTGTACGAGCCATAGGAGCACTTATTACTAGCATCCTCCCAGACCTCTCCAACAAGCATTGCTTCGTTATTGCTTTTGCGCTTGAGAGTGTCGCGCATTTGTCTAATAAAGCCATCAGGCAATTCGTCTGACACATCCAAACGAATTCCTCCAACTCCGTTATTTATCCAAGTTTCAACCACTCCATTTTTACCAAATATGAAGCGTCTGTACGACAAATCATTCTCATTAACATTTGGTAATTCAGGAAATCCCCACCACGAGTCATATAGAATTCTTCCGTCTTCATCTTTTTTGAAACTATACCAAGAACGATAAGGACTCTCGACATTCTCGACGAAAGACTCAAACGCGCCTACTCCATCATATCGACCGTACTTGTCGAAATATCTGCTGTCGGCGCCCGTGTGCGAGAAAACGCCATCGATAATTATCGAAATATTCCTCTTCTTCGCTTCGTCGAGAAGCTTAATGAAAACATCATTTCCTCCAAGAATTGGGTCCACATTAAGATAATCTGAAGTGTCATACCTATGGCTTGATCTCGCCTCGAAAATCGGGTTCAGATAAATAATATTGACGTTCAAAGACTCAAGATAATCAAGCTTCTCGAGAATTCCTTGCAAACTACCACCAAAGAAATCACACGCAATATATCCTGTCGAGGGTTTGCCCTCAATGTCAACATCTTCATACCAGTTTTTGTGGAATATTCTTTCAGGTTTTGAAGAATCTGATGATATTTTCTCATAGTCATAAGACGTTCCACGACAAAATCTGTCTGGGAATATTTGATAAATCACAGCACCTTTCATAGAATCTGGCGTGACAAAATCCTTATCATATACGGTAATCTGCCAAGCATATGGATACTTGTTTTCGTCAGCACCAACTCGAGGCGGCTCATAGTAAACATAACCCTCGCAAAGACTATCATCAGGAAAAGCAACATAATAATACTTTCCAAAATGAAGGCTATCAATCTCAGGATGTAATTTCTTACTTTCTTCATCCAAAACAAAAGAGAACCAATAAAAAAGCAATCCCCTCTCGTGCGGAATCTCAAGATGCGCCGTATAACGTGTGGTTTGAGAATCAACATCTGCAGGAGAAACCTTCATTGGTTCCTCATGATAAGTCATTTTATATAGGCCATATGCGTAGCATAATGTCACTTCTTTAGCATCAGAATAACAATCAAAAAAAAGTTCAACTTCACTATCCGTTGGCACAGCACCAAAAGGATTTCGATATATTAATGATCTTGAAGCATGAAGAATTGACATAACTATTTCCGTTTATTATCCTTCTTCGATTCTTTCTTTGGTGCAGCTTTGCTTGGAGTAGGTTTATTAGCTGTTGCCTTTTTGTCTACAACCGCCTTCTCCTCCTTTTTCTCAACCTTAGCCGAAGAATCAGCCTTATTCTTACTAATTCTAGTAACCTTAGAAGTCTTCTTTTTCGAAGAATCAGGCTTTGCCATAGGTGGCGCAGCTATCTTCGAAGGAGTTGGGTTCTTGAGTTCTTTAGTCTTGATTTCAAGAATCTTTGGATTAACACTTGACTTCTTATCTATCTCAGGTTGACTATCTTCATAAGTAATTCCAGAAATTAATGAATATAAGCCTATGTATTCTCTTGCTGACTTCTTCCAAGAATAGTCGCCACTCATTCCTTCTTCAATCAATTTCTTCCATACATCCTTATGGTGTCTGTACAAATCACAAGCATACTTGGTTACGAATAAGAATTCGTGCGCATTAATGTTTGCAAATGAGAAACCATTTCCCTCACCTGTATATTCGTTATAAGGGATTACCGAATCCTTAAGTCCACCTGTTTCACGAACTACAGGAACGGAACCATATGTCATTGATATCAGTTGAGATAGCCCGCACGGCTCAAATATACTAGGCATCAAGAATATATCAGACGCCGCGTAAATTGTATGAGCTAATCCATTATCAAAATCAATGCAAGCGCACATACTATTTGGATGTTTTGAAGCTACCGAAGCCAAAGCCTGCTCATAGTATTTATCTCCAGTTCCAAGAATCACTATTTGCATACCATCATATAACATCTCTTCTAACACATACAAAAGCAAATCCAGACCCTTCTGATCTACTAATCTGGAAATCATTACGCATAGTGGGACATCAGGATTAATATCTAGCTTAAGTTGCTCTTGAAGTGACTTCTTGCAAACCGCCTTGCCCTCTTCATAATTACTTATATCGTACTTCATTGGAAGGCTAGAATCCACGGAAGGTCTATACTCCAAATCGTTGATTCCGTTAAGAATTCCAGAGACTTTGAATGCATATCTGCGGAGAATGCCATTTAAACCTTCGCCGTAGTAATCCGTCATAATCTCAAACGCATACGTAGGCGAAACCGTCGTAACCGAATTCGAATATACAATTCCAGCATTAGTAAAGTTGATTGCATCATCCTTAATGCACAAACCTTCTTTTAAATACTCAGAAGGAATATCAAGCATCTCACTAACTACATCAGTGCCGTGTATTCCCTGATACTTCAGATTATGAATCGTATAAACAGTTTTAATATCTTTATGATATCCGTGCCTCTTGAAATGAGCCTCCAAAAGCATTGGCATCATGCCTGTTTGCCAGTCATTGCAATGCAAAATATTAGGCTCGAAACTCATGAAGTCTCCAATGAAATCTAAAGCCGCTCGCTGAAAGAAGCAGTATCTTTCAATATCGAAAACATACTCAACATATACTTGATCGTAGTTAAAGTAATACTCGTTATCGACAAAATAAAATATTGTTCCATTCTTTTCGATAGAAAACAAGCCAGCATAAAGCGATCTCCATCCCATATGAACCATCTTCCAACCAAGGAATTTCAATTCGTCTCTATACTTCATCTTAATCGACTTGTACAAAGGCAGGATGACTCTTGCATCTACGTCATTCTTGTTTAACTCAACAGGCAAGGCACCAACTACATCAGCTAGACCTCCAACTTTTATAAAAGGGCTTACCTCAGAAGAAGCAAACAATACTTTTATCTTATCCATATTAAATCCCCGCTCCTTTTCCTATAACTACTGGATAATCGCGATGTCCAATCAAGCGAACACCAGGACGAACAAATGAGTTCTTGTCTAGTATAACATTCTCTAATTGGCAATTCTCAGAGATATGAGAATCTTGCATTATTATGCAATTCTTTATCGTAGTATTCTTAGAAATTGTAACGCCACGGAAAATAATTGACTCTTCTACATTGCCATAGATTCTGCAACCATCAGAGATTATTGCATTTCCAACGTTCGCATTATCAAAGTAAAGTGTCGGAGCTTCATCCTTAACCTTTGTATAAACAGGTTCTCCATTCCAAAACAAATCATTCCTTATAGCATCATCAATGAGTGACATCGAAGAATAAAAGTATGACTGAACGTTATTGATTCTTAGGACCACACCATTGTATTCAAGTGCATGAACCTTTAGCTCGTCGTACATTTTTACAAATGAGTGAATACCGAAATGTGTTAGTCCATGAGCCATTTGTCGAGCGATAGAATCAATCAACAAGTCTCTTCTCAAGCAGATTACTCCAAGACTACTCTTGTTAGAGCTGGACTTTTCGGGATTAAACAGCATATCCTTAACAAATCCGTTCTTATCCGTATCGAGAATATAGAAAGGCTTACCAGATTTTAATCCATCCTTGTTATACATTACGGAAATATCAGCACCAGTCTGCTTATGAGACTTGATAAGCTCATCGAACTTCGTATTAAATACAATATTGCTATTTGCAACAATTACATATGTTGTCCTAGACGTCCTAAGAAAATCAATAAGTCCAGCAAGCTCCTCATCTCCAGAAATACTTGTAGCCTCAGAATTAACATAAGGCGGAAGAATGTGTAACCCATCATTCTTTCGATCCAAGCTCCAAGCAGCACCAGTTCCAAGGTGATCCATCAGGGACTTATATTTGTTATATGTAAGAATACCAACATTCTTTATGCCAGAATTAACCATATTCGAAAGAGTAAAATCGATAATACGATATCTTCCGGCGAAAGGCATAGCTGACAAAGCGCGTGGCGAAGAAAGCTCTCCTAGAGATATCTTTTTGTTGTCTGCAAGAATCAGACCCATAGCATCAGTAAACATATACTTAGTCTCCTTGTCTTCTTATGTCAAACTCTAAATGTACTCTCGATAACACTCTTCTCAGGTGCTACCTTCAAATCAGAATCAACCATGCTATTTGCGGGTATTATCGCACCTTCCTTAATAACAAGGCCCCTCTCGAAAACACAAATTCCTCCCGAGCATAACTTCTTATTTATATAAGGGCTTTCACCAGAAACATTCGCTCCAGCACTAACATCCTTCCCGATTATTGTTCCAAAATCCACAATGCATCGCTCTATGCTTGCTCCAGCCTTAACAACAACTCCAGGGAACAATACGCAATCCTTAACATAAGCGCCTTTCTCAACTACAACCGAATTCGATAATACCGAGTGAACTACATTGCCATAAATTCGACATCCATCAGTCAATGCTGAATTAACTACGCTAGCATCTGGTCCAATGAAGTGCGACGGCTTAACAGGATTTCTACTGTAAATCCTCCAAGATCTGTCTACTAAATTGATTTCTTCAGGGCGATCCAGAATATCCATATTCGTCTCCCATAGAGAAGCAATCGTTCCAACATCCTTCCAGTATCCAGCATATCTATATGCACTTAGCTTCTTGCCTTGATTTAAAAGCATAGGAACAATATTCTTTCCGAAATCATTGCTTGAGTCAGGGTTGGTCTCATCTTCGATTAGTGCTTCTCGAAGTACAGACCAAGTAAAAACATAAACACCCATCGAAGCAAGATTGCTCTCTGGATTAGCTGGCTTCTCGACAAATTCAGTAATAACGTCATCGCTCTTTGTATTAAGAATACCGAATCTAGGTGCCTCTTCCCAAGGTACTTCAATAACCGCCAGTGTAGCATCAGCACCTTTCTCAATATGAGCTCTAATCATCTCCGCGTAATTCATCTTGTAGATATGGTCACCAGACAATACAACAATGTACGTAGGATTAGCATCATCCAAGAAGTCTCTATTCTGATAAATCGCATTAGCTGTTCCCTTATACCAGTCACTTTTTCCTGAACGCTGGTATGGAGGAAGAATATATGCTCCAGCATTGTTACGATCCAAGTCCCAAGGATGACCGTTGCCAACATATGTATTCAGAGCCAATGGTTGATACTGAGACAGCACTCCAACAATCTCAATTCCAGAATTCACGCAATTCGACATTGTAAAATCGATAATTCTATACCTGCTTCCAAATGGAACAGCTGGTTTAGCTAATTTCTTTGTCAAAACACCGAGCCTTGATCCTTGCCCTCCAGCAAGAATCATCGCAACGACCTCAGCCTTTGTCATTTCTACTACCTCCCAAATTGGTCTTTTTTGCTTTCTTCTTCTTACTATCTATCGTCTTCTTAATAGGTTTAATCTTTCTTACTTGCGACTTCTCTTCTTTAGCTTCGATCCCTTCAACCTTCGTAAGCATTAAGAACATTCCAGCCAAAGGCGGAATATTAATCTTTAGGTGATAAGGTTTCCCATTATATGGTTCATCAATTGCCTCAATATAGGTCTCACCATTAGGCAAAGAAGGATATCCACTACCGCCGTAGATCATGCTATCAGTATTTACTATTATCGAGTACTTACCAAGGTCATATACAGGTATCTTATAATCCAACAACGGCTGCGGCACCATATTCAAAACAACATATAGGTCTTTGTTGTTGTCCCCATAGCAAGAACGTTTATAAATAAAAACATTATTCTGTGTATCAGAAGCGTCTATCCATTCAAAACCATTCCACGAGTGATCATCCGCCCATAGTTGAGGATACTTGATGTAAATCGCATTAATATCGGAAACAAAATCCTGCAACAATCTATGCGACTCGTAATCAAGTAAGAACCATTGCAACTCCTCATAGAATCTCCATTCTATGAATTGCCCAAACTCTGAACCCATGAAATTAAGCTTCACACCAGGATGACTAATTTGATACAAGTACAAAGTTCTATAAGAAGCAAACTTTCTCCAAATATCCCCAGGCATCTTGTCAATTAATGATTTCTTTCCATGCACAACCTCATCGTGTGAAAGACTAATTACGTAATTCTCCGAGAACGCATACACCATCGAGAAACAAAATTGATCGTGATGCCAAACTCTTGCATAGTAATCCGTTGAGAAATAATCGAGAGTATCATGCATCCAGCCCATATTCCACTTGTGTGTGAATCCAAGTCCACCATCCTCTATAGGATGAGATATCTTTGGCCAGGTTGTCGACTCCTCGGCAATAATCATCGCATACGGGTACTGGCTTCTAATAAGCCCATTCAACTTCTTAAAAAACTCTATAGCCTCAAGATTTTCAGTGCCACCATCCCTGTTGGGAATAAATTGCGTTCTACCATAATTACGGTAAAGCATACTTGATACAGCATCAACTCGAATACCGTCAATATGATATTCCTTAAGCCAAAAAATCGCATTTGAAATCAGAAAAGAAATAACTTCATTTTTAGAGAAGTCGAAAACAAGTGTTCCCCATTCTCTATGTTCACCAAGGCGCGGATCCGCATACTCAAAGCATGGCGTTCCATCAAATCTAATTAGGCCTTCAAGATTCTTCGGGAAGTGAGCAGGAACCCAGTCCAAAATTACACTAATATCATTCTGATGAAGAATATCAACAAAGAACTTAAAGTCTGCAGGCGTTCCAAATCTACTAGTCGCCGCAAAATATCCTGTTACCTGATATCCCCATGAATCATCCAACGGATGCTCAAGAACTGGCATCAATTCAACGTGGGTATAATGCATCTTCTTGCAGTATTCGGCTAAATCTAAAGCTATCTCTCTATAAGAGAAAAAGTTCCCATCAGGATGTCTCCTCCAAGAGCCAAGATGCATCTCGTATATGTTCTTAGGACCACATTCAAGTGCATCAGCCCTCTTCATGCAAAAATCGCTGTCTTCCCATTTGTAGTCATTAAAATCATATAGAATTGATGCATTGTCTGGTCTCAACTCATAATGAAATCCAAAAGGATCTATCTTGTCATAAATACGAGAATCTGCACCAACTACTTGATACTTGTATCTATCCCACTGCTTAGCACCACCAACAAAGCATTCCCATATGCCGGTTTGCCCTATCTTATACATGGGAGAACTGTCAGTACTCCACTCATTGAAATCGCCAATTACATTAATAGAAATGGCCTTTGGCGCCCAAACTCGAAAAATAAAACCCGCTTCACCAGAATCATTTACATAAGGGTGAGAACCAAGATAGTTATATACTTGGTAATCCTCTCCTTTGTTAAATAAGTATGCTTGTTCCAATAGATACCTCCAATGGTATTCAAAACTCTCTAGGAGTAATTATATAATACTTGACTATCAAATATCAAACAAATTGCAAAAAAATATGTCGTTTTATGACACTTTTTTGTGCGTTATACACAAACAACGAGCAAAATTGTAAAGTTTCATATGCTTTTCGAGAATCTGGCATTAAAAAAATCCTCTTTGAGAAATATCAAAGAGGATTTCTTTTATCATATCAACTTAATATTTATTACTTGGCAAAACTTGCTCCCTTATCGAAAGCCTCAAGATTGCCAGGAATAAGATGATGTCTTCTCTCAGGAAGCACCTCGCGAAGTGAAGCCTCAAAGGAATCTCTACTGAAGCACTTTGTTGCCTCGGATAAGCATCCCAACATCGAAATAGTAGCAAATGCCATATTGCCAAGTTCAGAAGCAATATCAGAAGCATTCATAGGAATGAATCTAATGTCCGTTCTTTTAGGCTTAATATGAACCAACGAAGAATCAATTATCAATACTCCACCAGGCTTAATACTATTTTCAAACTTCTCCATAGAAGGCTGATTCAAGCAAATAGCTACATCCGCATCGTTAATTACAGGCGAACCAATAGCCTCGTCAGAAATCACAACTGAACAATTGCACGTACCGCCTCTCATCTCAGGTCCGTATGATGGGAACCAAGATACCTCCTTGCCTTCGTATAGCGCAGCCTCTGCAGCCATTTTTCCAGCAGAAAGAATACCTTGTCCGCCAAAACCTGCAAGAATAACAGAAAAATCTATCATGACTTCACCTCCAAATCAAGGTCGGCACCTTTGAAGCATCCGAGAGGATATTGAGGGATCATCTTCTCCTTTAACCACTCTAATGACTCACAAGGTTCTTTGCCCCAATTAGTTGGACATGTTGAAAGGAACTCAACAAAAGCAAAACCCTTACCCGACATTTGAACTTCAAAAGCCTTCTTAACTGCGGCCTTAGCCTTCATGACATTTTTATAATCAGTTAGGCTAACTCTCTCAACATATACCGCACCGGTTAATTGAGCAATCAATTCACTTACGTTAATTGGATATCCTTGGTAAGAAGCATCACGTCCAAAAGGCGAAGTAGTAGTTACCTGACCAAGCAATGTAGTTGGTGCCATCTGTCCACTTGTCATTCCATAAACAGCATTGTTTACGAAAAAAGTACAAATCTTCTCTCCTCTAGCAGCCGCATGAATAATTTCTGCAGTACCAATAGAAGCCAAGTCACCATCTCCTTGATAAGTGAACACCAGTTTATCCTTTAAAGAACGTTTAATACCAGTAGCAACTGCAGGTGCTCTACCGTGAGCTGCTTGAACCATATCACAGCTAAAGTATTCATAACTATTGTAAGTACATCCAACAGATGCAACTCCAACTGTACTATCAAGAATGCCCATCTCTACCATCGTCTCAGCGATGATGCGATGGATGATTCCGTGAGTACAGCCTGGACAATAATGAAAAGGCTTGTCAGTTAATCCTGTTGTACGCTCAAAAACTATAGCCATCAGACTGCACCTCCCTCATGAATTTTGATAATCTTGTCAAGAATCTCCTTTTGTGTTGGCAGGTTACCACCCATTCTTCCATGGAAGTAAACGGGCTTCTTTCCATTCACAGCAAGACGAACATCCTCAACCATCTGACCAGCATTTAACTCAACGTCAAGGAATGCCTTAACACTTGATTTAGCGGCAGTCTCGTTAATTATCTTTGAAGGGAATGGCCATAAAGTAATAGGTCTAATCATTCCAACTTTGATTCCTAGCTCTGCAGCTTGGCGAATAACATTACGAGAAATTCTTGAGCAAGTTGAGAAAGCAGTAATTACTATCTCTGCGTCCTCAAGACCAATTGCCTCATAGCGAACTTCCTTGGACTCAATTAGTGCGTACTTGTCTTGGAGTTCTCGGTTCTTAGCTTCAAGAACGTCAGGCTCAATGTAGATAGACGTAACAATGTTGTGCTCGCTACGTCCCTGTCTACCTGTGCAAGCCCAAGGCTTCTCATAAGTCTCTATATTCTCATTTTCTCTATAAGCAACTGGCTCCATCATCTGGCCAAGTGTACCGTCTCCAAGAATCATTACTAGCATTCTATAACGATCGGCAATATTAAAAGCCTCGACAGTTAGCTCATATAACTCTTGAACAGAAGCAGGCGCAATAACGAAGTTGCGGTAGTCACCATGTCCTCCGCCCTTTGTCGCTTGGAAGTAGTCTCCTTGAGCCGGCTGAATTCCACCTAGTCCAGGGCCAGCACGTACAATGTTAACTACAACAGCTGGTAGCTCGGCTCCTGCAATATATGAAATACCTTCTTGCTTCAATGATATTCCCGGAGAAGACGATGAAGTAAGAACTCTTGCTCCCGCAGCTGCCGCTCCATATACCATATTAATAGCTGATACTTCACTTTCGGCTTGAACGAAGTTTCCACCGATTTGAACCATCTTCTTAGCCATGTAGTGCATAACTTCTGTCTGTGGGGTAATAGGATATCCAAAATAGTTCCTGCAACCTGCACGAAGAGCAGCTTCAGCAATTACTTCGTTTCCTTTCATTAATACTCTTTTTTGTGCCATATCAGAAATCTCCTCTTATCTTTCAACTGTAATAGCTGTATCCGGACACTGAACCGCGCAAAAAGCGCAGCCGATGCACGAAGATTGATCGGTGCAAACAACCGGATGATATCCCTTTGAGTTAAGTCTGCTCTTCTCGAGCTCGAGTATCTTCTTAGGACAAGCATTAACGCAAAGACCACAGCCCTTACATAAATCGTCATTAATAGTAACCTTACCCATAAATAACCTCCTTCGCACATTATCATTTGATTATAACAGTAAGTCTTTTCACTGCAACAATAAAAATCACTAGCTTAGCTATGCTTTTCGCACAAATCAATGAATTACACGATAAATTTGTAAGATGTTTTCGAATTGAAAATCTTACCGGCCTCAATAACTGGTTTAACGAAAGCTTCTTCATTAAGACTATTTGGGAAAAATTGCGTCTCCAAGCAAATGCCACTGAACTTATCATAAGTCACATTTTCCTTGCCAATTCCCTTAGTAATATTGCTACCCGCATACACTTGAACTCCAGGAAGGTCAGTCGACATTTCAAGCTCAATTCCCGTCTTAGAATCAAAAAGCCAAGCCGTTGGAGCATACGTACCATATCCATCATCACGAACAAAATTGTGATCTAATCCGCCAGCTATCTCAATCTGCTTATCCTTTTCGAAAAGATTAAGATTATTGCTAATCTTGCGGCCATCAACAAAATCAAATGGAGAATCCTTAACATCTCTTAGATCTCCCGTTGGAATCAAATCATCTTCTACAGGCGTCATATAGGAACACTTGAGCTTTAGTGTTTGTCCGAGGACACTTCCTGAGTCATGTCCACCTATATTGAAATACGAGTGATTCGTCAGCCCGATTGCGGTCTTCTTATCCGACTTAATAGCATACTCAATAGAAAGCTCATTACTATCGCTTAACGAATATGTCACCTTTATTTCCCTATTTCCCGGGAATCCATCTTCCATATCCTTACGATTCAAAACCATCTGTATAACATTGTTACAAACGCCTGATTCTACAGAGAAAAAACTCTTATGTATCCCTTTTTCGAAATCACTATGAAGGTTATTTACACCTTCATTTGGAACCATCCGATACTCTTGGCCATCTATATAAAACTTCGCCTTGCTGGTTCTATTTGCGATAGGCCCTACAACAGCACCAAAGAAACATGGATTTTCGCGATATTGCTCAAGATCGTCGTATCCAAGAACAACATCTCGCATTACGCCATTACAATCCCTGATTTTAATCGAACGAATTATCGCTCCAAGATTAAGCAACTCAACTTGCATCTTGCTATTATCAAGCTTATAAACTTCAATTCTTTCCATCGTTCAACCTCCGCAATAATTATAATCATCTAATAATATTACATAAAATTACAAAAGAATGCAGAAATTAGGGGGATTTCTACATTCTTTTGCATCGATTTAGGTAAATATCAGAAAAATAGGGCTATATTGTTTTTACCGAGAAGACGTTTGGTCAATTCATTGGGCTGCCCAAAACCAACGTGCGCCTCAGCTTTGCTTCCGAAGAGTCCCCTCACTCCGTCATCATTGACCGTAGTAAAGGCTTTTCCAGAAACTTCGATATCTACTTCCTTCTCCTCGCTAGCCTCGAGATGTACTCTCTTAAAAGCGACTAATCTAGGATTAGGAATCTCATTAGCATCATCAACAACCTTCAAGTATACTTGCACGACCTCATCTGAAGCCTGAGTTCCTCGATTCACGATTTTTGCCTTGATAGTAAACTTATCACTCTCATCCTTAGGGAAGAAAGCTTCTCCCTCAACCGCGGCTTCAATCAAATCAATATCGCCATAGGATAATCCAAATCCAAACGGATACAATGCCTCATTCTCCATAAATCGATAGGTTCTATCCTTCATTGAATAATCAGTAAACTCCGGCATCCCCTCCAACGACTTGTATATCGTAATTGGCAGTTTGCCAGAAGGATTCACCTTCCCGAAAAGAATCTCCGCAATAGTCTTTCCACCTCTAGCTCCTGGATACCAAGCTTGAAGAATCGCATTCGACTTTATGTCAAGTAAACTCAAATCCAAAGCACTTCCCGCAGTTACAACAGTAACAAAAGGAACTCCCGTCTTGATAATCGTCTTAATCAACAACTGCTGTGGCTTCGGAAAACTTAAGTCGTCCTTATCTCCAGAATAGTACTGATTTCCTTGGTCACCCTCTTCTCCTTCAAGGAATTCATCAAGTCCAATGCAAAGGACTACAACATCCGAATGCTCCGCAACTATCTTCGCCTCAGATATTCTATGATACTCTCGAGATAAATTATCAGGCTTGCTCAAAGACAAATCGCAACCCTCAGAATATAAAATTCTAACATCCTCATCTTCAGCAATTCGATTCAATCCATCGAGAATCGTAATATAAGATGAACTCGTGCCATAGTAGTTCCCAATTAGAGACCCCCTAGAATTTGCGCATGGCCCGATTACACCTATCTTCTTATACTTATTCTTATCTAAAGGTAAAATTCCATCATTCTTAAGAAGAACTGTTCCTTCTTCTGTTGCTCTTTGCGCAAGCTTAATATGCTCCGCACACTCAACCTTCTCATATGGAATCGAGTCAAACTCATTACTATCGAACATTCCAAGCAAATACCTGGTAGTAAAAAGCTTAATTGCAGATCTTCTTATATGCTCAATTGGGATTAGACCATCCCTATAAGCATCCATTATTGCAACATACGCACACCCGCAATTCAAATCACATCCGCGCTCCAAAGCAAGTGCAGCACTATGCTTAACATCTTCAGTAACCTTATGGTGTTTATGAAAATCCAATACCGCCCAGCAATCTGAAACAAAGTGACCTTCAAACTTCCAATCCTCGAAAAGCACTTTATCCATTAAATATGAGTGCGCACAGCATGGCTCGCCATTGGTCCTATTATAAGCGCCCATTACAGACTCGACATTTGCTTCTTTTATACACGCCTCAAACTGAGGTAAATAGGTCTCATACATCTCTTTTAATGATACTCTAGCGTCAAATACATGCCTCAATGCCTCTGGACCTGAATGAACTGCAAAATGCTTAGCGCACGCTGCAACCTTCAAATACTCTCCGCGTCCTTGAAGTCCCTCTATAAATTGCTTAGCTAGTTGAGTTATTAAGTATGGATCCTCTCCGTAAGTCTCATGCCCTCTTCCCCACCTTGGATCTCGAAAAAGATTAATGTTCGGAGACCATAATGTAATTCCCTTATAAATATCTCTATCCTCATGTGAGGAATACTCATTGTACTTGGCTCTCGCTTCAGTAGATATAGCATCTCCTATTTCCTGCAGCAAATCAGGATCAAAAGAAGCTCCCAAGGCAATAGCTTGCGGAAAACTAGTTGCAGTTCCTGCCCTAGCAAGCCCATGCAATCCTTCGCCCCACCAATTATATTCTGGAATACCTAATTCATCGATAGATGGAGCATCATAACGTAACTGCGAAGCCATTTGCTCAACAGTCATCTTATTAACAAGTTCAGTAGCTCGTCTGCGTGCTTCTTCTCTATTCATAATCTCCTCCATCTAATTGTATTGTATTGTAATTTACGTAGACATTACTACAAATAATTTGCTTAGTATTATACATTTATTGCTTTAATGTTATATAATAGTCCCATATTTCAGCTTAGGAGAGCAAATTATGCCTTTTATTGAGAATGAGCCAACAACTCCCATAAACTATCTTCAGCCAATAAGACAGTTTATAAGAAGAACTGTAAACAACGAGAATGAAGATGTTGATTTCGTCCCTAAAGCAAACATGCGTATCTGGTACAATAATCAGGTTGAAGGTTACTCCGTGCATAAGCACGATGCCTTAGAAATTGTAATGCCAGTTGAGAATGATTATAAGTATATTGTGGACGGACGCAAGTTTATCCTAAACGCCAACGACATTCTCTTCATACCACCGAACACTTCTCATGAGATTGAATGCGATTCAGAAGGCTCTCGATTTATATACTTGTTCGAGATCAGCTTTCTATCTAATTTCTACGATTTCAAAGAACTTACCGAATTTCTGAAGGAACCTCGTCTGGTCAATATTAATTCCTTCCCTAGTGTTTACTCGCAAGTATTCGATCATATTATGCAAATAAATGATACATACTTCATGTATCCATCAAAGGTTATGGAAATGACAATATACTCTCACTTACTTGCTGTTTTTGGATTACTAACGAGAAAGGACCAAGTTAATCCAATAGACTCAATGGACTCAAAGCAAAAGGATAACTACTACAAATTTAAGAGTCTTATTAGTTATATCAATTCTCACTACATGGATGACTTATCTCTTGAATATGCAGCCACATTCGTAGGATTTACAAAGTTCTATTTTGCTAGACTATTTAAAGAGTATACAGATACAAGTTTCTACAATTACCTATCACTAAGGCGAATATCTGCCTCAAAGACCTTGTTATCAGATAATGAGTTGTCCATAACAGAAATTGCTTTCCAGACTGGTTTCAATAATCTATCTTCTTTCTGCCGATGTTTTCAACGTTATGAGAAGTGCTCACCATCTGAATATAGAAGTATGCTAAAGAGAAAGAGTAACTAACTTCTTCATTCTTTATTATCGATATTAAGTGCAACAAAAAACGTCCGTGAATTATCACGGACGTAAATCGTTCTAATAATACTAAGGAATTAACCCTTAACACCACCTAGAGCAACACCAGAAACAATGTATCTAGATAGGGACAAGTAAATTATGATAAGAGGTAATACTGTCATTGACAAACCTAGATATACAGCACCGTACTCAGTCTTATAGATATCACCCTTTAGCAAGCTAACCATGACAGGCATAGTATACTTATCCTTGGATGTCAAAAGAACAAGTGGTTCAAACAATCTGTTCCAACTCGATACGAATGTAAAGATTGCCTGTGTAGCGATAGCTGGCTTCATGATAGGAAGTACAATCTGATTAAAGATTCTAAACTCACCAGCACCATCAATACGAGCGGACTGAACAATTTCCATTGATAAAGCCCCCTGTAAATATTGACGCATGAAGAAAACCATCATAGGTGCAGCTATACTTGGAAGTATAAGCATCAATAGATTATTAGTAAATCCTAACTTATAAACCATCTGATAGAAACCGATCAAAGTAACCTGACCAGGAATCATCATAACTGCCATAATGAAACTAAAGAATGGTTTCCTTAACTTCCACTCATAAGCAGTAAGCGCATATGCAGTAAGTGAAGAAAAGTAAACTGCTAATCCTGTAGAAAATACAGAAATAATCATTGAGTTAACAAATCCAACAAATGGATTAAAGTCCTTACCCTCATATACTTTAAAGTTATCCATCAAATAAACTGAAGGTAAGAAAGATACTGCATGCTCCTGAATCTCATTGGTAGATCTTGTACAGTTGCAAAACATAACCCAGAAAGGGAAAATACTTAATACTGCAAGAAGAATACTAACGACATAGATGCAAATCTTTAGGCCGATAGAAGCTCTTTGCTTAGTTCTTAAATCACTTGCCATTACATTCCACCTGCCATAGCTTTACGCTCTGCCTTTCTATCAGCTTTTCTTAACTTAGCTAGCTGCTCCTCATCCTTATCTCTAAGAATATAGAAGATAACACAAGAAAGTATTACGATAACGACGAACATCATCATACTTGCTGCAGCTGCTCTAGCATACATATAACTTCCAGAGAAGGCCTGATTATAAATGAATACACTCGTAGTTAGTGTAGAATTATCAGGACCACTGGCGTTAACCAATAACTTTGGAATATCGAACATATTTAGTCCACCAATCATGGATGTAACCAAAGTAAACAACATTATTGTTCGAATACATGGAATAGTTATAAAGAAGAATGTCTGTGTTCTACTTGCTCCATCAATTTCTGCTGCCTCAAAAATAGCAGGGTCAATACCTATAACACCAGAAATCAAAGTAACCATTGTATAGCCATACCACATCCAGAACTGAATAAACATTACAAGTCCTTGTGCGATCTTCTTATTATTCATGAAATAGAATGGTTCCTTAATAAAACCAAGTGTCATAAGAACATCATTCATAGGACCCATAGGATAACCAAATAAAGTACTGAAAAGAATAGCAATAGTAGCAGAAGTTATAATATTTGGCAAATAGAATAGTACTTTAAATACACCCTTGCCTTTAATTTTCGTTCTATTATCTGTATACCATGCTGTTAATAGCAATGCGATACCAATTTGAGGAATAAAGTTACCAATCCATATGATAACTGTGTTCTTCAAAGCAATCTTAAACGTTGCATTTGAAATAATCGTCTTGAAATTAGTAAAAGGATCCTCTTGAAACTTAAAAGTAGTAACTCCTAATCCCTTTAAGTCCGTGAAGCCAATTACAGTGGTATAGATTACAGGATATAGCGAAAAAATAAGGAAGGCAACTACGAACGGTATAGAAAATATATAACCGTACTTAGAATAGTTTACGAGTTTTCTGTTTCTCACAACTCTACCTCCGTTTGATTTAATTGCCAAAAAGAACAGGGCGGCTGATACATATTCAACCGCCCTGCACTAGGCAATTGCGTTAATTACTCAACAACAACATCCAAGTTATCAGCAACCATCTGCTTAAATCCAGCGATTGCTTCATCTCTTGTCTTCTCGCCAGCAGAATACTGACGAACCTGATCTCTCCAGTAACCGTTAATTGTTCCGTCATACTGTGTTAGGTTAGAACCATTAGCAAACTCATTAGCAGGTACGAAAACATCAAACATATTCTGTCCTGCAAGGAAATCTAGAGTTCCATCAGACATAGCCATTACTGTAGCGGAAGCAACGCTATCCTTAGCTGCAGCATCGACGCCATTAGCCCACATGTACTGTAGACCAGTCTCAGAGCAATCAAGTGTGATCCATGTTAAGATCTCAGCAACACCCTCAGGTACATCAGTACCAGCTGCAGGAATCAACCATGTGCCGCCCCAGAAGAAGCCGATAGGAGAATTACAAACAGCCCAATCGCCGTATGTTCCTTCACCAGCTGCTGTTCCTCCACAGTGATCAGCTATAACGTAGTTGATAAGCCATGCTGGTCCAAAGAATCCGAATACTTGAGTATCTGCAGTACCAGCCATATCGCCGTACCAAGCCTCAGTCCAGTCCTGTGTATCATTGCTGTATCCGTTTTCCTTAAGCATCAAAGAATAATCAAGGAATTCTTCACGTAGTGGATCGATAACAAGTGCGCCATCTACAATCCAACCATCCTCAGAACTGTTCTCGATTGCGTGCCAGATATCTCCGTCACCAGATACGATTGCGTATCCAGCATCCTTAAGAGTAGCAGCAGCCTCAAAGAACTTGTCCCATCCAGGTCCAACTTCGCTTGCGATTGAATCAGGCTCATCAGTTCCGAATGTATCAGTAGCGATTGATCTTCTGTAGATGAAAGCTCCACCAGTAGCCTGGTAGCCAAGTCCAACTACTTCGCCATCAGCGTTTGATCCAACTTCGATAGAGTACTGAGCAATTCCAGCCTCTTCGATAGCAGCATCAATGTCGATACCAAGTGACTCATATGTTGCAGCGTAAGAGCTAGCATCACCTGAGCAGTACTTGATAACGAAAGCAGCCTCAGCACAGTAAAGGTCAGGAGCATCAGCACCACCACCAGCTAAAGCAGCATCAAGAGCAGGCTCGTAAGCGTTGTCTGTTGTTGAAATAACTGTTGATACGATCTCATAACGCTCTCCGAATTCTGGGTTCAATTCAATGTACTTGTCAACCATGTTTGGAACTTCATCTGTGAAAGACCACAAATTAATAATTCCAGTCTCAGTTGAACCACCCTCTTCGGACTCTGTTGTGTCGTCACCTGCATCTGCAGTTGTAGCAGCTGTAGCTGTAGTAGACTCTTCTGTCTTCTCACAGCCAATTACTAGTGCTGACAACATACAAACACAAAGTACACCGGCAATCAATTTCTTCATAAATTACCTCCTGGTTTGTTGGTTTTGTCTAAAACAAGACCCGTTTTACGTAATTACATATACATAATACCCATCGTTCTTCATTTTATCTTTACCGATATTGCTTTTGTTTATACATATATTGCGATTAGCGTGTAATAGTTGAGGTTTTTCGCTCGAAATTGACTGACATTGTGCATAATAATACTGCTATAATTGAAAAGGAATTTTTGTACACTATACATAAGGAGATTGTTTTATGTCATCTTTTTTCAGTAAAGAGAGTCCGGCTACGAGATTCTTGACTGGTCTTTGCAACTTAATATTGCTTAATTTGTGTTTTATTATTACTTCTATACCTATTATAACTATAGGCGCCTCAATGTCTGCTATGTATAACGTTCTTTTCGCCTACTATAATCATGATGAAGTTCTCGTTTTTCATGATTACTTCGTAGCTTTTGGTAAGGCTTTCAAGAGAGCTACAATTGTTTGGGTTCCCGTATTTGCCCTTTTGTCATTCTTTATGTTTGAGATTTACATTCTTTTCTTTGAAATTGATTCTAACACGTTTATTATTCAAATCCCTGATATGGTAATGAAGTTGTCACAGATTCCAGTCTGGTTTATGATTTTTGCATTACTTATAGTTGTGATTTATTACTTCCCGATTGTCGCATTGTTCGATGACGGAATTAAGCTTTCACTTAAGAACTCCTTGCTTCTTGGATTATCAAGTTTTCCAACAACTCTACTAATTATTATTCTTCAACTTGTACTGATATTTATAGCTACAACCAATGGTTCTGTTCTGATTATTGTAGGAAGCCTTCTCTTTTTCTGTGGATTCTCTTTGGATGCTTTTGTTTGCACCTACTTCTTGAAAAGAGTAATTTACAAGGAGGATGAGAAAACCAAAGAGTACTTTAAGCAGCTAAAGGAAGAAGAGAAAGCGATGAAGATTCGCAAGAAGGCTGAGAAGATTCGCAAGAAGAATGAGTAATCTTTAATTCACTTAATAAGAAAATCCCGACCACACCTTTACGATGTTGTCGGGATATTTTTAATGTGTTTCTTATTATTTTATAGACTTGCCTTGATCTGCTTGTAGATACCGTCACTATCAAGCTCATACTTAACAAGCAAGGTATCCGCATCTCCAGATTGACCAAATACATCCTTTACACCAATACGTGTTACCTTGGTAGGATATTCATCAGCCAATGACTCACAAACAACTCCTCCTAAACCTCCAATTATTGAATGCTCTTCAACAGAGAATACTCGATTGGTCTTCTTAGCTGACTTTACAATTGCTTCCTTATCGAAAGGCTTGATCGTATGAAAATTGATTACTTCAGCATCAATTCCTTCATCCATAAGCTTCTCGGCAACTAGCAGGCATTGAGCAACGCATACACCCGTACATGCTATAGTAATATCCTTACCTTGACGCAGTGTAACAGCCTTTCCTATTTCAAACTTATAGTCACTATTATTGTTTATTACTGGAACAGCCGCTCTTCCAAATCTAAGGTAAAAAGGACCATCAGTAGTAATTGCCGCTTCTATAGCAGCTTTTGCTTCGATGTCATCAGATGGAACAATGACTGTCATTCCCGGGATAACCCTCATTAGAGCCAAATCCTCAATACATTGGTGACTAGCTCCATCCTCTCCTACAGTAATACCAGCGTGAGTTGCGCCGATCTTTACATTAAGATGTGGATATGCAACAGAGTTTCTAACTTGCTCGTAGTTTCTTCCCGATACAAACATAGCAAAAGAAGAAATAAAAGCTGTCTTACCTGTTGTAGCTATGCCAGCTCCAATACCAGTCATATTAGCTTCAGCAATACCACAATCGATATGTCTATCTGGGAATTTCTTCTGAAATACATTTGTCTTCGTTGCTCCAGCTAGGTCAGCATCAAGCACAACAAAATCTGGATACTTCTCTCCAAGCTCAGCTAGAGCATTACCATAACTCTCTCTTGTAGCAATCTTATTACCAAAATCAATCATACTGATGCACCTTCTTCCTTTAGCTTTGAGATCTTAGCATCAAGCTCACTAACAGCTATAGCATATTGCTCAGCATTTGGAGCTTTGCCGTGCCACTCGGCCTTGTCTTCCATAAATGATACATCCTTGCCCTTAAATGTCTTCATAATAATTGCGGTTGGCATTCCCTTAGTAGCCTTAGCCTGGTTGAATGCTTCTCGTAGCGATGCAAAATTATTCCCATCAACACATATTACATTGAAGTTGAAAGCACGGAACTTCTCATCAATAGGATATACACTGCAAACATCTTCTACCTTACCATCAATCTGTAGTCCATTGTTATCGACAACGACTACTAGATTATCTAACTTATGTGCTCCAGCAAACATCGACGCTTCCCAAATTTGACCTTCTTGTAGTTCTCCATCGCCCACAAGAGCATAAACTCTGTAGTCCTTGCTACCTATTTTACCAGCAAGAGCCATGCCCGTTGCTGCGGATAAACCTTGTCCTAAAGAGCCAGAGCTCATATCAACGCCAGGAGTTTCATTCATACAAGGATGACCCTGTAGATAAGAACCATACTTACGGAAAGTCTTTAAATCCTCAACCGGGAAATAGCCTCTATGAGCTAGAGTGGAATACAATCCAGGACTTGTGTGTCCCTTGGATAGAACGAATCTGTCACGATTTGGCATTTGAGGATTCTTTGGATCAATATTCATCTCCTCAAAGTACAAGAAAGTGTAAACATCGGCAGCAGAAAGAGATCCACCTGGATGTCCAGACTTAGCACTGTAAACGGCCTCGATGATGCCCTTACGAATTTGTGCAGCCTTAAGTTTTAAATCAATATCACGCATTGCATTTTATTCCTTTCAATTTATATCAATCACGATTTTTGGAAATATCCGAATATACGACCTTTAATGAAGGATAAATCTTGCTAAATTCCGAATAACGATCATTATAAAGCTTTGCGAGCTCAGGAGTTGGTTCTGTTTTCTTGACTGACTTAACTAGCTTATCACATGCAGACTTAACATCTGGGTACTCGCCGCAAGCAACTGCAGCAAGAATAGCACCACCAAAAGCTGGGCCCTCTTCATTCTCAGTTTGCTCGAGAGTGATATTAAGAACGTTAGCAAGAATAGTTCTCCACATCGGACTCTTAGCTCCGCCACCACAAACGCCTGATTTAACAATGTTAATTCCTAATGCCTTAGCGGCTTCTACAGAATCTCTGAGTGCAAATGCTACTCCCTCAAAAACTGCTTGAGTCATCTGCTCTCGAGTAGTATCCATAGACATCCCAAAGAATACAGCTCTAGCACTAGGGTCATTAATTGGAGATCTTTCTCCCATTAAATAAGGTAAGAAATACACTCTGTTGTTTCCAAGATCCTTTATATCCTTTTGCTCGGAAGCAAAATCACTCGTCTTGAGAATATCTTCCATCCACCATTTGTTACAACTTGCTGCAGAGAGCATACATCCCATCAAATGATATCCACCATCAGCATGAGCAAATGAGTGAAGCGAGTTGTTGGAATCTACTCCGAAAGAACTAGCTGATACAAATACAGTTCCACTTGTTCCCAACGAGATATTGCACTCTCCAGGACCAACGATACCCATTCCAACAGCTGCAGCAGCATTGTCTCCTGCACCAGCAGCAATTACGCAATTAGCATTAATACCTAGTTCAGAAGCAAGTTCTGGAAGAATCTTACCTGTAACTTCGTAACTCTCGAAAATCTCAGGAAGCCATTCTTTCTTGATGCCAACAATCCTACACATCTCATCAGACCAGCAACGATTCTTAACATCAAAGTATAACGTACCAGAGGCATCGGAAACATCCGTTGAGAATACGCCTGATAAACGATAAGCAAGATAATCCTTAGGAAGCATTAACTTACTAATCTTTGCATAATTCTCAGGCTCATTCTTAGCTAACCATAAAACCTTAGGCGCAGTAAACCCAGCAAATGAAATATTGCCAGTATATTCAGTAAGCTTATCTTTGCCAATTTCGTTGTTTAAGTACTCGGACTCTTCAGCAGAACGACCGTCATTCCAAAGAATTGCTGGGCGAATCACTCTGTCATCACTATCAAGAATAACCATTCCATGCATTTGACCGCCAAAGCTAATACCACCTACAGTAGATGCATCAAAACCATCCAGTAACTCCTTAAGTCCTTCAACTGACTTGTCAAACCATGCTTCTGGATTTTGCTCTGACCAACCTGAATGCGGGAAAAATACAGGATACTCCTTAGATACGATGTGCTTAATATTACCGCACTCGTCCATGAGAAGTAGCTTCACTGCAGATGTACCTAAATCAACACCAATATAAAGCATCTTAACCTCCAAATATGAATTATTCTTCACGTATATAATATAGTAATTAATGCAAAAAGTAATTGTGCCAAATGCAAGAACAAGAAAAAAATATTTTGGCAATATGCCCAAGTACAAAAGAACTATAGAATACCCGTATTTGTAAACTGTGCTCGTGAACGAAACACCATAATCCCATTTTACTCTATTTTCGCAAAAAAGAAAGACCTGCTTTCCAAAAAGAAAAGCAGGCCACGAATTCCAAATATCGATACAAAGAAATTATAGTTGTGTACCACACTCAGGACAGAACTTAGGTGAACTACCATCAGCAGACTTCCATCCACACTTAGGGCATCCAGCACTAGCAATCGGCTGAGGTTTTCCACATTCTCCACAGAACTTACCTGTGTTACCAGCGTTACCACAAGAGCATGTCCATCCAGCATTAGCAACTGGCTGAGGTTTTCCACACTCGCCACAGAACTTCCCTGTGTTACCAGCCTTACCGCAAGAGCATGTCCATCCGGATTGAGCTGCTTGAGTAGCACCAGCTTGAGCTTGTTGCTGTTGTTGGCCAAGGAAGCCAAATGCAGCATTAGTTTGGTTACCACCACCCATAGCACCCATCATTCCAAGACCCATTAAGCCAGTAGCTGCACCAGCGGAGTTTCCACCAGCAAGCTTCATAGCCTCAGTCTGTCCTAGGATTGCTTGAGCTGCAAGAGCGTTAGGATCACTACTAAAGTTCTTAGCCTGATCGATTTGCTCAATTCTCTCACGTGACTTGTCATCTGGAGTGATGCTGTTAATAGCAACCATCTCTACTAACATTCCGCGAGCTTGCATCCACTCTTCATCAAGAGCCTGTTGCATATACTCACGAAGTCTCTTCTGCTCAGAAGGTAGGTTAGCAAACATAATCTTGTCTACGCCACCGCACTTATTAAGTACTTCTGAGAAACGATCCAAGAATTCAGCCCTTGGCTGTAATGGCTCAGCAGGTCTACCCATCAAGTCCAACTTGGTATACTCAGCACCAATGTTACCTGTAAGACTCTTAAAGAATGCTACAGGGTCAGCAATTCTGAATGAGAAATATCCGTTCATTCTTATATAGATATTTCTGTACTCTGGATCATGATAAGGAAGTGGTGTTGGCGTTCCAAAAGCATTATTTAGAATCTGTAGCATGTTTACATAGTATATTCTTTGCTGTTGTGCAAGCTCTCCACCCATTCTCATACGGTTCCAAGTGTCCTTAACAACATTCTTCGCGTTATCAAGGAAGTCTAGGTTAGAAAGAACTGAAGGCGCTGAAGAAGAATCCCAAGTGTACATTCCAGCTTCTGTAGTAAAATCAACAACCTTACCATTGTCTACAAGTAAAAGAGCTGTTCCTTCTGGAACGGCAATCTTAGAACCATTAGAAATGATATCGGAATTACCTTTATTCTTACCATTCTTAATTGACGTAGCACCACGTCTAACTAGTACGTCTTGACCAAGAGAATCACTGGTAAAAAACTCTAAATACTGATCTCTTACCGATGAAGATACTGATGTGCCAATGACGCCAACAATATTACTAATCAATCCCATGAATATTCCCTCCAAAATTAAATAATATGTCGAAAAAATCCCGACAGAAAAATATTATCATTTTCTTAGTGCCTTTACAATGATAATTGTAGCAGTATTAGTAGTCGTAGCTGATAGTTTGCTTCAACATAAATACTTCATCTTCAGAAAAACCGCAATTTTCGCTACGGTCAAATAAAGATTTCATGATTGAGTTAGTTATAACAGGAATTCCTGTAAGTTTACTTGCTTCTTGAAGTATCTCTTGACCCTCAAGTACATCAGCCAAGGTGGTTTCGTCTAAAATATTCGTGTTATTTATGTAACCGGTAATTGGAATTTTTGCTGCCAAGGATAGTTCTTCAGTCATTTGTGAGATTTGCTCTGGAGTTGATGTGAAAGGGCGTCTGCAATTGACTACCATATATAGACCATAGTCGATATTACGTAAACGAGAATTAAGAGAACCAAGGACGTTGGCACCGAGGTCTTCTCCACCTATATCGAAAATAGAGTGATTAGAGTCATCATCAAAAGCAGCATACATCTCGCCTGGAAGAGCAGGAACATCAACATTTGAATTAGCATAAGATGAAGAAACTACTCGAATACCACAATCAGTGAGTTTGGCAACAGCATCAGCTGATCGATAGTAAGGATTAACTATATCGAGGTCTGCTAGAAGAACGTTTATGTTTGGGTTTTCTTTTTTTAGAAGAAGAGCGCTATTTACGGAAATCTCCGATTTACCACTTCCATATGCGCCAATGAAAATGTTCAATTTGTGTTTCATAAGAATTTTCGAGAAATGCTCCATGATTACTCCTTGTTATCTTGATGATTTAATATTCAAAGGATTATACACCATAACTAAAGGTAATTACTCTTCATGACAGCTTTTAACTTATACATCCGCTCATCAACTTGATCCAAAGCTTCATGAATGTCATCGCCACCATGAAACTCAATAGTGCCATATGCAAATGATATCTGGATACCATGAACAAAGCCACAACGATCTTGCGCTGTTCGTAAGTATTGGTTTATTGTCTCTCTGGGTGTATCCAAAGAAAGCATAACAAACTCATCTCCACCAAATCTGTATATTCGACTCTTCTTAATGCCTATTGCCGAAATAGCCTTAACTACTTGCAAGATTGCCTTGTCTCCTTCAGAATGCCCATACTTGTCGTTGATGCCTTTTAGACCGTTCAAGTCAATCATTGTAATAGTACATAACCTATCTTTTCGAAGATCCTCGAGAGCTCTGATGCAAACTGGTCTTCGATAGACTCCTGTCAATGAATCATAAAGAACCATGTGAATGTTTAGCAACAAGAAATACATAATTAAGCAAAATACAGTCATATTCCATCTGATAAATTGGATACCATAGAAAATCTCTAGGCTGTCGCAAATCATAACTGCAGCTGCAACAACCAAAAAGAAAAGTGTTTCTCTTCGTTTGCCGTACTCCTTGTTTTTCAAAGATAAAATCAGGATAGCTAACATATAGAATTCGCCTGTTATGTAAGGAAATAAGAAAACTGGGCCTTGAACATATTTGTTTGTCAATTCTATTGTGAATAAGCCTCCAAGGGGCGAATACGCTACACTCAATAATGCATTAAGGACAAGTGGTACGAAGAATAAGCCATTCTTCAGATACTTATTGTCAATTCCATATATATAAGTGAAAGTCATAGGTAATGCAGGAGCGATTGCAAATAAAGAAACTTGTGCAATATATTGAATGGCAATGTTTCCGCCTTGATCTAGAGGCACAGAGAATATATAGGCAGTAGATTCAGCGATGATGCAAGCCAGAAGGACAGCACTGCCAATGAAAAAGAACTTTTTCATGCGATATCTAAGAAGGACACTTCGGTATATAAATACTAGAAAAATACACAAAGCTACAACAGAAACAAGATAAGACTGAATTATCGTCAAAATTGTTTCTCTCATGTTGGCTCCTCTCTAGACAAGAGTTGCTATTGTAACTCCGTCTTCACCTTCGCCAGATATTCCAAGACGATGACTTTCTACTCTTGGATCTTGGCGAAGATACTCGTCTACAATGCTTCTTAATACGCCACTACCCTTACCATGAACAATTCGTATTTTATTAATACCTGTTAGTGAGCAATCATCAATATATCTGTCAAGAGCAGACCTAGCTTCTTCAGCTCTCATCCCAATAAGCATAATCTCAGGGACAACGGTTGAGACCTTCTCCATAGCTATCCGTCTAGCAGAATTTGGTTTGTCCGTAACGGGAATACGTCGACTCTTGGTATTGCTGTTACTGCCACTAACTTGCTCATTCATCTTCATTTTGTCATGGTTATTTTTCGTTGGCAATACGAGCATATCAGTAGTAACAAAATATTTAATTCCATTTGCTTCTACACGAAGCTTTCCACTACGGTTAGGAGTACTTAGAGCCTTACCTAAGATATTAAGGCTTGGCACGAAGTATTGTTCACCTTCAACTACTTTTGCTGGTTTCTCGCCAGGCAAAGTGACATTCTCATACAATTGCTCATCTCCTTCTTCGCTCGATAAGTCCTTAACTCCTGCACGTAGTCTTCGTCTAATGCGATTCAATTCTTCAACAGTATCCTCTGCTTTACTTCTCTTCGCATCTTCCTTTATTTTCTTAAGGAGCTCGTTAATTTCGTCTTCCTTATCTTGAAGCATACTCTTCATCTCACTACGGGAATTATTCAGGATCTTTGTCTTTGATTGCTTAAGGGCGATTTTTTCTTCCTCAAGTTCCTTCGCCATCTTACGAAGATCCTGTCTTATGCTCTCGTTCTCTTTTTGTAAGGAAGCAGCAAGCTTATTCTTCGCTTCGGCATCTTCGATCAGACGTCCAAAGGAAAGCTCTTCTTCAGATAGATTAGCTGTAGCGTTATTAATTATTCTCTCAGGTATACCTAGTTTTCGAGAAATAATAAAAGCATTACTAGAACCGGGCATGCCAATAACAAGACGATATGTCGGCGACAGTGTCTCAGTGTCGAATTCGCACGAAGCATTCATGACACCTTCCTTCTCAATAGCATATGCCTTGAGTTCTTTGTAATGTGTTGTGGCCATCGTTATGCAATTTTTAGAAATCAGCTCGTCTAGAATTGATACAGCAAGCGCGGCGCCCTCAGCAGGATCGGTTCCAGCACCAAGCTCATCCAAAAGAACAAGCGAATTACCACGAATGTTCTTAAGAATAAACACAATGTTTGACATGTGGGCTGAGAAAGTCGACAAGCTTTGCTCAATCGATTGTTCATCACCGATATCAGCAAGAATCCTATCGAAAACCGACACTTCAGTTCCTACGTTGCATGGTATCATCATTCCTGCTTGCGCCATCAATGTCATAAGTCCGCAGGTCTTAAGCGATACAGTTTTTCCGCCCGTGTTAGGTCCCGTAATAACCAGTGTCTTATATGTCTTACCAATATCTATATCAACTGGTACGACCTTCTTCTTATCAATAAGCGGATGTCTAGCCTTCACCAAATGAACGTTTCCAGAAGAATTGATAGCTGGTTTAATAGCATTTTGGCTAATTGCTAACTGTCCTTTCGCACTTGCGAAGTCGATACAAGCAATAATTGAGATGTCAGCTTGAAGCTCCTTCTCACGACTAACCATTTCCTCGGTTAATTGCTGTAGAATTCTTGCTATCTCGTCTCTTTCTAGCGAAACAATCTCACTAATTCTGTTATTCGCTTCGACTACACTCATAGGCTCAATAAAAACTGTTTGTCCCGAAGCGGATGAATCGTGAATAATTCCTGGAAGTCTGTTCTTGCATTCAGTCTTAACTGGCACGCAATAACGGTCTCCTCTTAAAGTAATTATCGCTTCTCTTAGAATATCTTCGCTTTCTCGAATTATTCTATCCATAATCACACGAATTTTTTGCTGCAGATCCTTCTTCTCTCTTCGCAATGAATATAAATATTCCGACGCTCTATCATTCATCTCGTCCTCATTAGCAATGCAACGTCTGATTTCCTTTTCGAGATTAGGTAAGGACTCTAGAGAAAGTATGCTCGAAAAAAGGTTCGAGTTAATCATATCAGCATGTTCGTCAGAAACAACAGCCTTCATGTTCTCGACAGAACTAATAAAAGCGGCCACATCCAAAAGCGCGCGAATTGTCAAACAACCGCCAGCTTTGCCATATGATAAATATGGACCAATATTCGCGAAACCGCCAAGTGGAAGGTTTCCATACTTATTAATGTATGAATATGCCTCGTAAGTATCACTCAAAGACTCAACAATTAGCGAACTATCGGTTGTAGGAACAATCTCTGCTGCTAACTTTTTACCAAACGAAGTCCTAGCGTATCCAATTAACTCGTTTACTATCTTATCAAATTCTAAAGTAATAAGAACGCGACCCTTAATTTGATTGCGCCGTGCTTCTTCTTCAAAAGTAAAGTACTTGTACATATAATTCTCTTATTTACGAAAGTCTCTTAGTTTGAGCGATTTCCTCAGCAGAAATGCTCTTCGTCATCTTGAGTCCTTCCTCAATATCTAAATCAGTAATCTTACCGTCTCTTTGAACTATGAGCCTATTGAATCTGTTTTCCAAAATGCAATCAACAGCACGAACTCCCATAAGACTTGCTGTAGTTCTATCTCGAAGTGAAGGACTTCCTCCTCTTTGAAGATGTCCAAGAATTGTAGGGCGAGCCTCAATACCAGTTGCATCTTCTATTCTCTTTGCAATATCAGTAGCCGTGCCAGCACCTTCCGCAACAATTACAATATAATGTCTCTTGCCCTTGTTACGACTATCAAGAATTCCACGTACAACTATCTTATCAAAGTCAGTAGAAATCTCAGGGATTAAAATACACTCAGCTCCAGTTGCAATACCAACATTCAATGCTATGTATCCGGCTCTTCTTCCCATAACTTCAATTACTGAGCAACGCTCATGAGAAGATGCTGTATCTCTTAGTTTATCGATAGCCTCCATGGCAGTATTCATAGCTGTATCGAAACCAATAGTGTATTCGGTAGAAGCAACGTCATTATCTATCGTTCCAGGTATACCAATAACAGGTACGCCTATTCTCGCTAAATCTCTTGCTCCTTTGAAGGATCCATCTCCACCGATTACTACTAATACATCTATACCATAAATATCAAGCATTCTAGCACCCTTAACTACTCCTACAGGTGTTGAAAATGTCTTAGATCTGGCTGTCATAAGAAATGTTCCACCACGTTGAAGAGTTTCAGATACATCTCTTGTACTTATCTGAGATATCTCACCCTTCCACAGTCCATGAAATCCTCGAGTAACTCCGAACACGTCAAAACCAGCATTGATTCCAGCACGAACTACTGCTCTTATTGTAGCGTTCATTCCAGGAGCATCTCCTCCACTAGTCAAAACAGCTATTCTTTTTACTCCAGTCTTATCATTCTCATCGATTTGATCATAGTTCTTAGCAATTAAATTCGCAAGTTCTGGAAGATTATTCTCATCATATCTAATATCTAGCATAGCGCCTCCACTTATTCATCAAAATATTACTCTAGCAATTATACACTAATTAGGGTTCTTCAATATGGCGATAACGTTATTTTATTTGAATACAATCTGAACATTATCGCTTCCGCAGAGCTCCTTAAGTCTATCAATAATGCCCTCATCGTCTGACACACTGCAAACGTCATCAAGTCTAACACTAGCGTTGCTAGCTATGCTTTGTACTACGACTGGTAAATTGCCATGGAAAAAAGCCAGAAAATTCAATAGTCTTTTATACTCCTTGCTTTCTAAGGAACCATTGAACCGAATATGCAATTCCTTCTCAAGAGTTTTCTCTTGCAAAGGATCAGATTGAGAAGACATTTTATATGCACTTCTAGATGCATTTACTATTCGTGAGATATCTCGATTTTGCATAACTGAAGCAATCTCTTCATCATTAACAGGCATTGGAATAATTCTATCTATGACCATAGAGAAAGCATCTTGATTTGAAAGTCTCCTTTTGCCTACTACAAGATAGGCATTATTTACAACCGAAGATGAGGCGAATTCATCAAATACTCTTCCAAACATTACTGCTTCATAATGACCATAGATATCCTCAAATTGGCAAACACACATTTGCTTCTTCGCTTTAGTAACTCGGACATTCTTTCTTTGAAGCATTCCACACATTATGATTTCTTTATCGTCATTAAGGTACGACAAATTGCCTGAGTCGGTTAAGTCCTTAACCTCGCCCATATCAAAGGTAACTAACTCCGTGATGCTTTTCTTGAAGCTATTCAATGGATGCCCGGATATATATATTCCTACCATTTCCTTCTCTAAAGCTAACTTCTCAGAAAGTGGGTACTCCTTTACTTCTGTCATTCTTATTTGGGGCTCCGACATCACATTCATTCCAGCATTATCGAAAAGACTTAATTGCCCATTTATCGAACTGTTCGCAGATTTTGCTAGTCTATCTAGTTCGGTTTGAATTGTTGCAACCATTGTCGCTCTTGAGTATCCCGTCCAATCAAGTCCCGATGAGAATATTAGTGACTCTATCATTTTTCGATTTAAACCAATACCGGCACTTCTAACAATAAAATCAGAGAATGATTTGAACTCTTGATTCTTCTCGCGTTCTTTTACAAGTAGATTTACAGCGCCTTCACCAACATTCTTTATTACCGATAGACCTATACGAACAGCACGTAGTTTCTCACCACTTTCTTCAGTAGTAAATCTTCCAACACTTTTATTTACATCTGGAGGCAGAATCTTAATTCCCATAGGCTCGCAGCAGGTAATATACCAAGCCGCAGCACCGAGGCTGTTTCTAAAAGAATTCATCATAGCTGCCATAAACTCTGATGGATAATAATACTTCAAGTAAGCAGTATCGTATGCAAGTACCGCATAAGCAGCAGCGTGAGACTTATTAAAAGCATAACCCGCGAAATTACTAACATCATTAAAAATCTTATCTGCTGTCTTCTCATCGACACCACGCTTAATACATCCATCAACGACACGATTTTTATCATCAATACCACCATGAATAAAGAGTTCTCTATACTTCTCCATAATGGAGCGTTTCTTCTTACTCATGGCACGACGAATGTTATCCGATTGTCCCATTGAGAATCCAGCTAAATCTCGAACTATTTGCATTACTTGCTCTTGATAAACCATGCAGCCATATGTCACATTAAGAATAGGTTCCAATAGTGGATGATCATATTTAATTAGCGACGAATCGTGCTTGCATGCAATGTACTTAGGAATTTGATCCATAGGTCCAGGTCTATAAAGTGAAATTCCAGCAATTACGTCCTCTAACGAGCTTGGTTTCAAGTCCCTCATAAAGGCTGTCATACCACGACTCTCAAGTTGGAATACTCCAACAGTTTGACCATCACCTATCATCTTATAAATATTCGCATCATCAAGAGGAATCCTATCTAAGTCAATTGAAGTTCCTAGATTCGAATGAACCATATCGACCGTATCTCTTAGGACAGTCAGAGTTCTCAATCCTAGGAAGTCAAATTTCAACAAACCTACACTCTCAATATCTGCCTTGGCGAATTGAACAACAGTTGAATTCTCGTTGACAGACAAAGGTGCTATATTCGTAATTTCTTGCCCAGAAATAATTACACCGGCTGCATGCGTCGATGAATGACGAGGCAAGCCCTCCAATCTCATGGAATAGTCAAGTACCTTCTTAATACTCTCATCTGACTCGTATTCGTCACGAAGTTCCTTGTTCATTTCCAAAGCCTTAGAAATAGTAATTCCGATATTCTCCGGTATAAGTTTAGCGACCTTGTCAGCCACCGCATATGGCAAGTCCATAACTCTAGCCACATCTCTAATACACAATCGCGCTGCCAGAGTACCAAAAGTAATTACTTGCGCTACTCTCTCCTGACCATACTTCGCCGTAACATAATCAATTACTTCCTGCCTTCTCTCGTAGCAAAAATCTATATCAAAGTCAGGCATTGAAACTCTCTCGCTATTGAGAAATCGTTCGAAAACAAGCTTATATTTAATAGGGTCTATATTCGTTATCCCGATTGTGTATGCCACAAGCGACCCAGCACCAGAGCCTCTTCCTGGTCCCACCATAATGCTATTTTGCTTCGCAAAGGAGATAAAGTCCCATACAATTAAATAGTAATCCGTATAACCCATTCCATTTATTACGGACAGCTCATGTTCAATTCGTTGCTTGTACTCATTCTTTATCTCTTCATCTATAATATCGATCAACTCAAACTTCTTATTAAGTCCTTCATACGCTATAAATGATAAATACTCTTTGTTGTCTTTGAATCCTTGTGGAATATCATATTTAGGCAAGTGAATAGTATCGAAATCATATTGAGCATTACACATTGAGGCTATCTTATTAGTGTTCTCAATCGCATCCGGAACATCAACAAAAAATCGTCTCATTTGAGTCTCTGACTTAACAAAGAAATCATTTATAGCCATTCTCATTCTGTCATTATCCGATAACTTTGAGCCTGTCTGCATGCAAAGCAATACGTCTTCAACCTCATAATCAGAATCCAAAAGGTAGTGGCAATCGTTTGTTGCAACAAGAGGAATACCGGTTTTACGTGATAGTTTGATTAATGACGAATTAATAATACCTTGCTCCGGCAAACGGTTATTCTGAATCTCAAGATAATAATTTCCTCGCCCGAAAAGCTCATCAAACTCCAAAGCTCTTCTCTCGCACTCAGAAAACTTGTTCTCAAGAATCAAGTTGCTTAATTCGCCAGCTAAACACGCAGATAGACAAATCAGCCCTTCATGGTATTTACAAAGTAATTCCCAATCTATTCGAGGTTTCCTATAGAAGCCTTCTGTAAATCCGGCGGATACAAGTCTGTTAAGATTCTTAAGTCCTTCATTATCCTTAGCTAGAAGTATCAAATGGTGATAGTTTGTACCATTAGGAATCACCTGCTTATCAAATCTACTTCCTACAGCAACATATACCTCACAACCAATAATAGGATGTATTCCTTTATCAGTCATCGTCTTATAGAACTCAACAGCTCCATACATTACGCCATGATCAGTAATCGCGCATGAAGTCATACCTAATTCGACCAGTCTACATGCAAGCTCGCTTATTCTTATTGAACCATCAAGAAGACTAAATTCAGTATGTAAATGGAGGTGCACAAATCCACCGTTTGTTGCTTCTATTGGACTTTCCACTTAAGCCTCACTTTCTTCCTTAGACTTCTCACCAAGCTTAATAATTGCATCTCTAAACATAGCTGCTCTCTCGAAATCAAGCTTGTCTGATGACTGCTTCATCTCTTTACGTAGTTTAATAAGAAGCTTCTCCTTCTCACTAGAGGACATATTCTTGCCTCCAAGCTTAGCTATCCTAGCAACATTAATATCAGATGTACTATCTTCCTTAGCTTTTGCATTACCTTTATCTGAAGAAGTAATGTCAAATGTTTCCTTTACTTCCTTAAGAATTGTCTTTGGTACTATTCCATGTTCCTTGTTATATGATACTTGAATATCTCTTCTTCTATTCGTCTCTGATACAGCTCCCATCATTGAATCTGTAACTTCATCTGCATATAGAATTGCTCTGCCGTTACTATTTCGAGCACATCTTCCAATAATCTGAATAAGAGATCTTGTTGAACGCAGGAAACCTTCCTTGTCAGCATCAAGAATCATAAGAAGCGATACCTCAGGTAGATCAATTCCTTCTCTTAATAGATTAATTCCGACTATTACATCAACAGCCCCAGAGCGTAATGAATGAAGAATCTCCATGCGCTCAACAGTATCAATATCAGAATGCAAATAGGTAACCTTAACGTTCTCCTTTTCTAAGAACTCGGTAAGGTCCTCAGCCATCTTCTTTGTAAGAGTCAAGATAAGACTCTTCTCGCCTCTCTCCTTCTGCTGATTAAGTTCATATAGGATATCTTCTATTTGACCTTCGACTGGTCTAATGAAAATCTCTGGTTCTACTAATCCTGTTGGTCTGATTACTTGCTCAACTACTTGAACGCTATGCTCATTCTCATAATTGCCAGGAGTAGCGGAAACAAAAACTGTTTGTCCCATTTTCTCTTCAAACTCGTTAAACTTCAAAGGTCTATTGTCATATGCTGAAGGAAGTCTAAAACCATAATTAACAAGCATATCCTTACGTGCTCTGTCACCGTTATACATGGCACCAACTTGAGATACTGTTACGTGGGACTCATCTATAAATAACAAGTAATCCTTTGGGAAGAAATCCAATAATGTGCTAGGTGGTTCACCCGCATTCCTCTGAGATATGTGTCTTGAATAATTCTCTATTCCTTTACAAAAACCCGTTTCATTAAGAAGTTCCATATCGTAACGCGTTCTTTGTTCCAGACGATAAGCCTCAATGAGTTTGCCTTCGTCTCTAAGAATCTTAATACGTTCATCAAGTTCTTCTTCTATAGTTACTAAAGCCTTCTCTAGTTTCTTGCGACCAGTAGCATAGTGAGAAGCTGGAAATATCTCAACAAAACTTCTAGTTGTATAAACCTTGCCAGTAACAAAATCAACTAACGAAATACGCTCTACTTCATCACCGAAAAATTCAATTCTAGTAACCACATTATCGGAATCAGGAGTAAATACATCTAAGACATCACCTCTCGTTCTGAAGCAACCTCTGCTAAGTTCATAATCATTACGGTCGTATTGAATGTTAATTAGCGAAGCCATGACTGCATCTCTAGACATAGCCATTCCAACACGAATGAGAACCATCAAGGACTGATAGTCTTCCTTCTCACCAATACCATAAATACATGAAACCGAGGCAACTACAATTACATCATCGCGAGAAAGTAAAGAGCGAGTTGCGCAGTGACGCATCCTATCTATTTCATCATTAATTGATGAGTCCTTCTCGATATATGTATCCGAAGCAGCAAGGTAAGCTTCAGGTTGATAATAATCATAATAAGAGACGAAGTACTCAACAGCATTATCGGGAAAGAATTCCTTAAATTCGGAATACAACTGTCCAGCAAGAGTCTTGTTATGAGCCAGAACTAAAGTTGGACGTTGTACTTTCTGAATTACATTAGCCATAGTGAAGGTCTTACCCGAACCAGTAACTCCTAGTAAAGTTTGGCACCTATCTCCTGATAAAATACCGTCGACTAGTTTGTCAATCGCTTGTGGTTGATCTCCCGTTGGAAAGTATGGTGCCTTCAAATTAAACATAGTCATCTCTCCCGTAATTCATTTGAAGTTATTATAACATTATGGCATCGAAAAGAATATATGTTCGTATTTAATGTAAAAGAAAAGTAGTGACATATCACTACCTCTCTTTGTTATCTCATTTCTGTCTTTTCAATTATGTTCCTTGAAGCAAGCAACGCTAAGAATGAAGCAAGAATCAAGACGCCGGAAGCAGAAAAGAATACTATTTCAATGCCTCCATCAACGATTGACATAACAACAAAACCAACTAAAGCACCGAAGCCAACAACTGCCATATCAAGAATAGTTCTTAACAGATTGATGATAAATGCTCCAGCTCGGCTTAGAATTCTTACACACAGAATCGAGATGGTCTGGCACAAGAAATTAAAGGAGGCTACTATGAGGAAGATTGCAATTCCAAATGGAACCGTTCTAGCGCCAGGAGCAAAAACCATACAAATAATCATCATAACGAGAGCATCAAAAGCCATTTCTGGAAAGTCAGCAAATACACTAGCAAACAGCTTCTTTTGGGCAGTGTCTGGAATTAAGAAGATGTACGGCTTACTTAACTCAGTAAGAGTTTTACTTCCTGAGAATACAAAGATGTTCATCGTCAATCCAAATCCAAGAGCATAAGCTAGATTTGCCAAAGAACCATCATCAATTATATGTGATTTCGACATGAAGAAAAGGTATGCAACGACTATTGCTTTATAGATAAGAGCGTTAATATTTATGAAGCTAAAGTGCGAGCGACGCTTGTTCTCAAGAAGATGTCTGTAAAAAATAGCACTAGCGCCTCTTCCACCACCAATCTTCTCTTTTCCAACAACAATTTTCCCCGTATTTATGTCACTATTACCAAATACATTGGCTTTCTTAGCCTCGGTAATTTCGGCAATTCTTGTCGCTCCTTCAATAGCCGTCTCGTAGTAATCATAATTGGCCTTAGTAAAAATGTAAGCAACAGCTACTATTGTTCCAATAGAAAGGACGGCGCCAATTGCTATAAAGATAACATCAGACAAATATATACCCTTTACTATTAATCCAGGCCAACCTACTATTGGGAAGAAGTCTATGATAGGGTTGTTCCCGATTCTACTTATCAATATGTCTATATCTTGACCAAATGCAGATTTAATACTCCAGTCATTTTCGCTTAACAACATTAGAGCGCAACCAGCAAGAGCAAGAGCCATAGCACCAAAAATGATAGCCATAGGAACTTTCTTATACTTTTCGAGTTTGTCCAAAGTAACCTTAACAAGAAAGCCAATTATTGAGCAAACTAGTACTACGACAAAGCCACCGCAAACCATTAATATTGCATCCTTGGACGTGAAGCCGAAATTTGATGCAAAAGGCATGAGCATACTCGAGAAATACATATAAATAAGTGTCATAGGCAGCGAGTTAATAACCGCGATTATCAAGTTGAATTTGGTCGTGAAAGGTCCCGCAAAATGAAAATTTACGTCAGTTAGCGAGAACGCATACGATCCTTTGGTGCAAGTATTACCTAAAACAAGAATTCCTAAACCAAACCAAACTAGCTTAATAAGACCTACTACAGCATCCTGATTACGAACTGCACCCTCATTTAGAGAAGTAACAACTAGGCTCATAAATAATATATAACCTAAGAAGAAGGCGTATAGAACCATTAAGCCCGGAGCACGAATTAAGCTTTTTCTAACACGATATAAGTAAGCACTTAACATATTTATTGCTCCTTATTCTCAGTGATCTCAAAGAACAAATCTGATAAGTTCTCCTCCTGACCATTGAGCTGTTCTCTGTATTTTGTAACAATCACGTGACCTGACTTAAGAATGTTAACTACATCCCAAATATCAGCAACAGTGTCGATCAAGTGTGTAGAGATAAGGATAGCCTTGTTCTTCTCCTTAAGTTCCCTTATTACATGCTTTAACTCATTAATCGCATGAGGATCAAGACCTACCATAGGCTCATCAAAAATTACTACCTGAGGGTCATGTAGTAAAGCACACACTATTGATACTTTCTGTTGCATACCTTTAGATAAAGCCTTACCTAGCTTCTTTCTGTGTTCAGTTAGTTCGAATCGCTCAATCAACTCTTCGGTAAGAGTCTTATCACTATATCCATATGCTCTACGAATAAATTCAAAATGCTCATCAATAGTCATTGTGTCATATAGGTTAGGCACCTCAGGGATATATCCAAGCAACCTCTTAGCCTCAATAGTCTTATTGGGGAGACCATCTATCTCTATATCACCTGTGTATCTTAACAATCCAGCAATACACTTGATTAATGTTGACTTTCCAGATCCGTTTGGACCAACTAATACTCCAACCTCTCCATTATTCAAGGTAATCGATACTTTGTCGTTAGCAAGTATTTTGTCATATTTCTTGGTGACTTCGTTAACCAATAACATGGGTATATCCTCCTAAACATAATGCCAATCTTCTATAAATCTTTAATTTATTTTTTATAACCGTGATAATCTTAGTAATCGAGTAATCCCTTGTCAATAAGCAAGTAAGGAAATAATTACTCATTTTCGAAAAACAGCATGTGTAACAATGTTACTATGCCTGAAATTAGGTTTTCTTCCTTCAATTTAAGCTGGAATTCATTTGATTAGCGCTAATAATTTACACAATGCTATTGATTGATGAAATTACACAAAAATAAACTTCTGGTAGAAATTTAACAACAGGAATAACAGTGAATTGCCTCTCCAAACAAACCTTTTCTCATATAAATAAGTTAATTTTCTTCAATTTGATTGCTCAAATATTTAGCACTCATATATTATTATATATATTTATGTGAATCGATATTATCGCTATGACCTATCTTTCCGACTTACTCGAAGGTAATGTGGAATGTACACTTACTTGCTCCGCCAAGTACAGTCTCAATAATCTCAACATCAAAGTCAACTTCTCCCCACATTTTTTAGCGACATATATAATGCTTTGTCTTGAACACTCGCATAAATGAGGCGAGTTTACACCTCCATGAGTATGCAAATCACATAAGCAAGAAGGATAGCTGATGAAGTACTTCTTGCCTGGAATGATTATGCCTCCATCACATCCTGTTAGTTCACCAAGTCGAGAATAGAATGCATCACGATCGTATCCTACATTCTCAAGATGATTAAGATAAATATTAATAACTCCAGAATCTGCACATCTCCTTGCGCAAGGTCTAAGTAACTCACTTCTACTCTCATCATCTAAGGTTTCTAGCCCCGATTCAAACCCACTTAACCACATTCTTATAAAATTTTGATCCATAATAATGCCTCCAACCCTATTTACGAATGCAAACGAATGTATTCCTCAATAATAGCTGCGCTCAAACCTACTAATTGAACACAAGGCCTCTTTGTGTAGTACTCCTCGGTTCTTTGATATGAAGTTGATAATTCAGTTTTGGTTGATAAACCTAGTAGATCACGGCACACGATGGAGCCGTTTCTACTCGAAAACTCGTGGGCAAGTTCCTGAATTCTTGCATAGTGAATCTTCTTACCTTCTATATCTGTTGGTTCATCATATCCATATAGGACTCCAGCAATGATGAACATCGCAGTAACACCGCCGCAAACCTCACGTAGTCGCCCCATACCACCACCAAAAGAGGAACTAAGCTTAAGAAGTGTTTTTCGATCAAAATCAAAGTTTTCTTCGAAGGCAAGAACAACAGACTGACTGCAATTGTAGCCCTCTTTAAAGAAAGACATAGCCTTCTGCGCCGCTTCACTTGTGTCAATATCGATATTCATGATCCCTCCATTTACTTCATTCCTTGATACGAGATACTCTTTACAATAATACCTTCTGTTTCAGAATCTTGAGTAAGCATTGGATTTGAAGCAAAAACTCCTATTGTACATCCTACAAAACCTCCTGCTACTTCAGTAGACAATTCTCTGATATCAATTTCAGACACACATAGAATTACATTAGAGTCAATCAATAGCATGAAATTGGCTTTCAGTCTATTTATTTCAAGGCGTATGGTAATAGAAGACGAGCTTTCTATCTTGCCAATATCACATTTTTCTAATATTGAATCCTGTCCGTTAGATGACTTGAGAAGTCTAGCCTCGTTACTACTTAATTCTAATCGTAAATGGTATTTCGAATTTTGATACAACGCTAATCCAACAACCTCACTATTCTCAAGAGCAAAGCCTGAAATATTTACTTCATAAATGCATTGCCTGTGCTGTTGTCTTAATCCAAGATATGTAGCAGATTCGTCTTCCATAATTGAAGTTTTGCTAAACTTAAGTAACAAGCCCTGACTTGAAAGAGAATACCTCATACCCTCTTCCTGACGAAGAAACACAAACTCAGGCGACAACTTCACCATAGCCGTAAAATCGAACATCTTATTAAGCGACGCTATGTCATTATTAGAATTCTTGCATTCTTCCAGATTAATATCGACCTCATCAGTCAGCATTCCTACACCGACATTTACTATTGGCCAATTGCTCTCCCATGTTACCCTAGCTAGGAAAGTCTCTCTTCCAATCGTTGTATAACCTGAAGACTGCCTAACGCCGAGAAGCACTATGTAGTACTCACCGTTGGTTGTCTTTGTCATGTCGGCATGCCCAACATAGCGAATCGGAAAATCTCCACCAAGATGTCTATGCGTAATTATTGGATTGCACGGATTGTTCTCGTATGGCCCCCATATACTCTTACTCCTACATATTGCCTCCGAGTGATCAGGGCCTGTCCCACCTTCAGCGTGCATAATATAGTAGTAGCCATTTTCGCGAAAAATATGCGGTCCCTCTGGCCATATTACGTTTTTTTGCGAGCCATTCCAAACCTCCTTGAATTCTCCCACAAGGCGTTTGTTCTTTATGTCAAATTCTTGAATGTAAATATACCAATCTCCGTTATATTTTGCTCCAGAACGGTTCTCGTGAGTTCCGATGTAATAGCATTTACCGTCTTCATCGAAGAATAGACTAGGGTCTATTCCTTCCGCTCCCTCAATATAAAACGGATCAGACCACGGACCTTCTGGATTACTAGCCTCAATCACAAAATTGCCACCGCTCTTGACATTCGTGCAAACAATATAAAACATGCCCTCATAGTGTCTTATCGTGGGCGCGAAAAGGCCCTCCGACAGCTCGCATCCGTTTACGTCGAGTTGAGAAGACCTATTCATAGCATTACCAATTATCTCCCAATTAGCCAAATCTTTACTATGGAGTATAGGCAACCCCGGGAAATAACAAAATGAGGAGTTTACAATGTAGAAATCATCGCCGCAAGAGCAGATTGAAGGATCAGGAAAGAACCCAGGAATAATTGGATTTGATGCAATTATACTCATAATATAGTCTCCTTTTTAAGTCAAACAGAAGATATACTTATTGTAGCAAAAAACAAGTGGTTCTAGTGATTTTAAGCTTGAAGACTATATTCACAATTAATTCTAATGTTTTCTTAATTCTCAGGCTCTGACTCCGAATCAAATAGGCCATGGACGTTCGATACGGGCTCTACAAACATAATACCTTTACCGGGTAAATCGAATTGAAGTTCCGCATAAATATTCTTGACCACAGTATCTACCAATTCGCTTGGCATAAGCATCATAACAAGTTCCTTCTCAGGTTCAATTTCCATGCCCATCAAAGTGACGGCCAGCTCCGAGGTTGTTCCTCGACCATGCAGTATTGTACCGCCGGTAACACCTGCTTTTCGAGCTATATCCATAACATCCTCCGCTATACCGCGGTTGACAATTACCGTTAATTTCTTATACATATTATCCGCCTCCGTGTTCTGCGTAACATCCAATGCTTCCTTCTTGCAGTTGATTATATGATTGGTGGTGAGAGCATCAGTTGTGTATACAAGTCCGTGTCCCAGATGATTCAGCTGAAGCTCTTTAATGAGCAAGTTAAGTATTCTGTTCACTTCACTCTTTTCGACCAGACAATTAATGACGATTTTCTTCTGACTTTTGATTCCAAACAGTTTTAATGCAGCACTCTTAACAGTACCCATACCAATATTTATCATCTCTACGTTTACATTTTCTTCCTTTAAAATATGGACTGTTCTATGACATTGGTTCTCATTCAGAATAAGTGTCAGTATCGAAAATGTTTGATCAGAATTCAGTGCGTTCATTGCATTATCCTCCTATGAACTGCTTTTCTTTACAGATTTTGCCGCCTTGCGTAATTGAATTTGATAAAGTGCTCCCAGCAATTCAATGGCTATAATCGGCATCATGGCAACTATAGCAATCATGCCAAAACCATCAGCCACCACATCAGCACCTGGAACCTGCGCCGCCATACCCTGAACGAAAGCAAGAGAGAATGTTGCTGTCATCGGTCCTGAAGCAACTCCGCCAGCATCAAAGGCCATGCCCACAAACAAATCTGGTACAAAATAACTCAACACTATAGCTAAGCCAAATCCCGGAAGCAAATACATCCATAGTTGTATACCAGGTATGAGAATTCTCAAGGCCGACAAAAATATAGCAGATCCAACCGCAACAGACATGAAAATTAGAACTAACTGGCGTTTGACTGATCCTCCAGTTACTTCTTCGACTTGATTAGTTAATACATGAACTGCTGGCTCAGCAAGTACTGTAGTTAGCCCTAGCAGTACAGCTACTATAAGGGATGGAACACTTGATTCCATTGAGGCTAGCTTAATTCCTAAACGAGCACCAACTTCCATAAATCCGCCATTAACTCCTAATAGAAATACTACTAGCCCAATAAAAGTAAAGAATATTCCTCGAAAAATATCTAATACTTTTCTCTTCTTGTGTTTAAAGAAGAAGATCTGGAAAATAATGTAAGCGATAATTATCGGAAGTAGTGTCAAGAATGATTCCGCCGCTATGTGAACCATCTTTGATGCATAGACATCGAACAAATTCGTTGAACCGATTTCCGCTTGTGGGAGAGCGCCACTCAGTTTATCTTCTTTTAGAAAAATCCCTGCAATCAAAACTCCGAGAATTGCTCCTGTAGACGAAATGCCTACTAATCCAAAACTATCTGCCTCATTCATCTTGCTATCTTTTTTCAGAGAAGATATTCCGGCTGCTAATGCCAGCATAAAAGGAACCGTAATCGCTCCTGTAGTGGCTCCGGAAGCATCAAAGGCTATTGCCAAAAAATCAGAGGAAGAGAACAATGACAGGACAAGAATCAAAGCATACGCGCCTGTAAACACATATCTCAGTCGTACTCCCCGAAGAATTCGAATCATTCCAAGAGTCATCATGATGCCTATACCAATAGAAACAACCATCACCATCAAAGTTTTCTCAAACTGGCCAGAGGTCACGCTATCGACTTGATTAGCAAGAATATGTATATCGGGTTCTGCAAAAGAAATAAAAAAACCCAAAATCAGGCTGACCGTAATAATCACAGCAAAACTATTCGAATTAGTAATCGTATTTCCTATGCCGTGTCCAATTGGTTCAAGCCCTTGATCTATTCCAAACAAGAATATTGTTAGACCCACAATTACAAGAACAGAGCCGATTAGAAAAGAAAATAATAGACTTGAATCCAATGGACTTACAGTGAAATTCAATCCAAGAACAATGAACGTAATTGGCAACACAGACATCAGAACTTCTTTTAATTTAGCAATAAGCTCGTGCAAATCATCACCCCTTAAAAAATATTAATTCCTTTGTGAAAATGCTGACTGCATAAAAACCAAGCAAAAGAAATCGCTCGCTTAAGTAAAGAAATAATTATAAATATTATTGCATAAATGCGTGGAATATGCCAACGCAGACGAATTACTGAACTGCAACTTACATGAGGCTTGCGGTATGAGTATTAAGAGTTAACAGAGTAATCCTTTTTGAATCCGTGAGCACCAAAAATTTGCCATTTACCGACGCCAAGTCGCTCCATTATTGCTTTTCTTTCCTCAGCGCATAGTTTTGGATCAGTATCGACAGAGGTCATCAGGATAGGAGCATATTGATTGTACTCAGCTTGTTCAGGTGTAAAGCCTTGCGTATTTATGTAAATATCATTAGTGAAAGCAATATGCTTTGCATAATCAATCAAAACGATTTCGCCGGGCAAATGTCCACCTTTTCCTTCATATACCTCAAAGTGCAATTCCTCAAAATCAAAAAAACCAATTTGAGTTAGAGGTTCAGTCAAATTCTCATAATCATTCCATGGAGTGATAATCTTATCAGGATTTGTGGGCTCGTAAGAAGTTAGTGCTTTGCATATTCTTACGTATGGTTTATGAAGGGGGTTTTTCTCTCGATATCCATCTTTCCCTTCGTATTCTTTCTTTAAACATAGAGCCGTTTTGGAACTTGATATCACTTCATCAAACAGAGGCAGTAAACCGCAATGGTCGACGTCAGCATGTGTTATGAGAATTGTTTTCTTTGTGTTATCAAAATCAACAACGACTTTCTTAATTATTTCGAGCATTTCGTCGGTGTAACAAGCATATCCGCTATCCACAAAAAGAACCTTATCATTGCTTCTTATGATAGTTGTGTTACTGCCACAAGGTGGCTCAATAAGAGTGATATCAGTTCTATCGGAAACCTTGTGCGTAGTTATTCTTGGTATGAAAGCTCTTCCTTTTGAAGCCCCAAGAAGTTCAGCAAATTTGCTTATACTAAAAAATGTTCTGTATGGTGATAATCCTTGCTCGTCAAGTGTTTGCATCGCAAGGTTTACATGAACCAGCAGTTCAATGCTAATATCCTCCGAAAGGCCCATTGTTTGAGTTAGTCCCATAACAAAAGTCTTGTAGAATATACTGTTATCGAAAACCTTCTCAGTACTGTTATAGTCGATTATGCGAACTTTGCATATTTTTTCGGCTTCCTTAATAAATACAGAAATCTGATCAGAATCCTCAACATACAAGCCCATTTTAAAGTGCTGATAGCCAGTACCATCTTCCTGAGAACTTATATATGAGATATTAAAGTTGAAATCATTAATTAGAGTCAAAACTTTTGTAACGCTACCAGGAACATCTTCAAGGCAGAACTCAAGTAGGACAACACTTGTTCGATCCGCATTACTTTGGAGATATCCAATCTTTTCGAGTTCAATATCCGCTTTCTTTAATTGCTCTTCGGTGCCTTCAGCATCAATAAACAAAGTATGTGAATCAACCGCTTTGTTGTAACTTACGCGGGTAATGTTGATTCCTAAAGCAGCAAAGCAATTACTTGCTTTTAAAAATGCGCCAATATGATCCGGCATAGAGGTAACATATGTCTTCTTCATCATATCTCCTCATTTATTTATCTTCGTTCTGCATTTTACAATAGCTTCTGTCACATCTTTTAGTACTAGTTCATTGTTTTGATTGTAAACATCGATGGATACTTCTACAAGACCGTTTCTTTCACTTCGTTTTACAAGTTTAGTAATAGTTGCCTTGCCAGTGAGAATATCATCAGCATAAACCGGCTTTATCCATTCAATCTTTGTAGACTTTCCTGCAATCAATTCATTACTAAAAAAGTCAACCTCAAGGTATTTTGCCCAAACACTCACAAAAGACATTATGCCAGGTGCTATCAGTTTGCCAAAATGCGAGCTTGTAGCATATTCCTCATCAGTATGAAGCGGAATATTATCATAATCACGGGCAAATTCCATCATCTTATTCTTTTCGATTATGGCAGGAGCAGTATCTACTTTCATGCCGAGTCTAAGTTCATCAAAATACATAGAACACCTCATATGCGAACAGGTTAATAGTTTATATAGTGTCTATCAACCTGCATATAACTCTACTTAAAATATATCTGAGCAAGCAATAATTCAATATTATATTGGTTTATTGATCGAAAAGCGACAGAATCATTTCTCTCATACTGCCTTTTTTAATGCTCAGGAGTCGTTCGATATTGTATATTAATGCATCGATTTTCTTTTGGCGCTCACTTTCTGAGATATCAACGAGATCGTCAAAAGCATAACTGGCATAGACCATAATTGTCTCAATTACTTCGTCAGGATAATCCGTCGAGCAAAGTCCTTCGCTTATGGCTTCCTTCAGAATACCGCTTATTATTGGATTTACATTCAACAGAAGTGCCTCCTGCGTCATTTGGTGCATGAGGGCATTCTTCGGATTGTGTATTTGATTGGTTAGTTCTTCTCCAAGTTTGCTATCTACCTTTATTGCAGAGACTGCTAGGAAGATTCTCTGGAGAGTTGGTATTTCCTTGTTCTGAGCTACTGACTTCGCTTTCTCAGCCATAATAGCAATTTGTCGGTCAATCACGGCGCTAAGAATATCTTCTTTTGATTTGAAGTGATAATAAAGCGTTCCACGCGCTATTCCTATTGCATTGAGAATATCTGTGGTGCTGGTATTCTCATAGCCTTGGCTTACGAAAAGTCTCTCAGCTGTATCCAGTATTTCACTCTTTCTTATATCCGCTTCTTTGACGATTCTCATAATTCCATTGACCTCCAGACCGACAACCTGTCTGTTTAACTTTAGCACAATGCTTAATTATAAGCTATAGATTCTTTTCGATGGGCCGCATTACTTTGAATTCGAGTCAGTATCTTTCTTCTTTGTCCTTATCTGTAAAGTTTCTCTTCTTCTCCAACAAATAAGAAACAAAGCTCCGATAACAAATGCAGGTCCAGCAATAGTTAAACTCCAAGTTATAGCAAAATACCATGGTAAATCTGAATTGACTACATTAAATACAACTAATCCAATATATATGATTCCCGCACCAAAATAACTTACTACACCAACGATTTCCTTCTTCCAAGCTATGGCAAGTAAGACAGCCATAATGATAGATGGAATATTGTGCATTAATATACCAAGTAAGATTTCTCCTATGCTTAGTCCTGGCTCAAACACATCTAAAGAAAACATTGTCAAAAAACAAATAAACAGAATTGATAGAATTCTTGGAGCCCAGTATATTATCCCTTCAGATTTAGTCATTTTCTGATCCCCTTTCTATATCAAGACACTACAGAATTTGCTTATCTCAAAAACTTTAGTGCAAACGGTATAACATAATTTGTCATACTCGTTTAATTGGGTGTCTAATTACGGTTTTCATTTTGTCGGGCGATGTTTTTCTAGGATCAGAAAGATATATTTCGTGATGAAAACGAGAATCGGAGAAATCATGCTCATAACCGCTTACCGCAATATACTTACTCATTAATTCTATGGTCGCGGGCTCACTATCAAACGGTCCAGTATGCAATATCTGCACACACAAACCCTCATCAATGGTTAAAAACTCAGTAATAGAGCAATCCATTTTCTTCTTGCTAGTTGCTGTTTCTATAGCCCACCCAAAGTCTTTCCTAGTAATAAAAGCAGGTAAACGGATTACGGATATCCAGCAAAATTCTGATTTATCACTGTAATCAACTCCTTCAATGCCCTCCTACCACCAAAATCCTTCAAGTGGCGGAACTGCATATTCGAAAAAGCCCTTAATCTGATAGTTACTCAAGTAACTCATTTTTAAAGTATAAGCTACTGCATAAAGTACCCCAACCGCCTGTTGATAAGAGCCACCCACGTCATTAGGATTACCTTTCCCTCTGACCGCGATAAAATTTGCCTTCGGAACAGTTACGATTTCTGGGATATTCTTTGGCATATAGAATTTTTTATATTCTTTCTTAAAATCAAAAGCCATAAGATCTCGCTCCCTTGGATAATTGAATCGAAAAGCTCAAGCATTTATTGTTATGTTGCTTTCATTGTATCGCATTTTTGCTTAAATGTTTGATTTTTTTGAGAATTTCGATTAACTTACCGCTGAGACTGGAGACAATCATCATACCTATGCTTCGCTACATAGTACGCAATTTCTAATCTCTATTCTCTAATCTTTTTTTCGGACTTAAGGTCTGCAATTTTCTTTCGAATAGGTTCACCAAGAATAAAGAAAGTAATACTAGAAATTATTAATGCACTACCAAATACTAGAAGAATCCAGAAAGGTGCGTCTCTTCTGGATGTATATAGGATCATATTAATAAATAAAAGTATTCCAGCCCCAAGTTGTGATGAAGCAACACTATTAAAAACGATATTCCTTCTCTTATACTGTTCAATTTGATTATCGAGATCGGTATATAAATCAAAAGCTCCGTCATTTTCGTTTTTTCGCAAATAGACTCTTCCGGCATAGTTAGCCACAACAGTAATTCCTAATTCCTCAAGAAACTCATAGTAATCAGATCGATTTTGCTTCTTGGGAATCTCAATCTTGTATAGATATTTTGTTGGGTTAACATCTTCAAACTCATAAGTTCCGTTATAGTAATTTAGTAGCATAAGGCCATTTTGTCCCTGCTCATTTAACCATTGCTCCTCTTTGTCAAAATCCAAAAATGCCTTTTTAATTTCCTTTTTCATTCTCGCTACCTCCCAATATTGCTTCAGCAGTTTTTAGTAACTCTCTTAATCTAACTAGTTCTTTATTGAAAGACTGCTTGCCTAACTTGGTAATGATATATTCTTTCTTGCGATCCTTACTTGACTCCTCAAAACTTTGAATTAGTCCTTTCTTCTCTAATGTGTTGAGAGCTCCATAGAGGGTACCTGCTCCGAGGCTTACTCGCTTCTGGGTCAGGTCTGCAATATTTTTCATTAGGGCATAACCATGCATTGGCTGATGCAAGGAAAGTAAAATATAAAACACAGCTTCAGTAAATGCTCCACGATCAGTACTTTCTGGCATTTCTTGATCCTCCTATTACGTTTGACGATATATCGGCTTAAGTAATACTTTATCGGAAGCCGATATAGTTGTCAATAATTTTCTTGAGTAATTGGACGTCCAATTTTGATTTCATCATGACGCGTATACCCTACATCTTTTTATATCTGTGATGAGAGACTGTGGAAACTACCTTTGATTGAGAGCTGTTGTTCTCCAATGGCTAGTTATACTCCTGCCAAATTGATCTAACATTTTATTAAATACTGCGGTTAAGTCTTGATGAAGCCAAATACAGCGGAATTGCCATAAGCTGGGTGGCAACGGACACAGCAATCATTGCCGGTATGCTTACATCATAAAGTACACCCATAAGCCAGCTTCCAAGGAACCAGAAGACCCCGAAGGAACACTCAAAAATGCCATAGCCTGTAGCTCTGCTAGCCTTTGGGACCATATTCGTCACAGCGGCTTTTAGTATAGACTCCTGTGCGCCCATGCCCACGCCCCAGAGGGCGATGCCCAGTAGCACCATAGGAACGGAATGTAAGCCGAATACAAAGATTGCAAAAGGGGCAGAAATAATTGTTGACCAAATAAGTGCCTTCACACCTTTTTTATCGTACATAAGCCCGAAAAACAGAGCAGCCACCGCGTCTATCAGCATGGCGCCCGCATAGAGCAAAGGCAGCGTCCCGCTGTTAACAAGCGTGGTCGTTTCAGTGAGGCCAGATGAAAGATTGGCATAGGTATTCGATACATGCATGATAATAATTGAGTAGTCAATGAAGCCGAACGCGAACAGACTGATACCGGCGATATATAGAATGAACTCCTTCTTCATCTTGAATGGAATGTATTCCTTTGGTTCCGGTTCAAAGTGCTCTGGATTCGAAAATTTATGCTTCGTCACGAGCAGCAGGATAATGGTAATTGCACCTGGAATCGCAAGTACCGCGAACCCAGTGGAATAAACCTCAAATGTCGAGCCCTCCGTCTTGAAAAGCATGACGAGATAGAGCAGTACCGGTCCAAGGAACGCGCCAATCTGGTCGAGTACTTCCTGAATGCCGAAGCTTTTTCCAGCACCTTCCTGAGAGGCAGCAAAAGACATAATGGTATCCTTCGCCGGTTTTTTTATGGCCTTGCCCATGCGCTGGATAACCAGCAGAGCACAGGCGGCAATCCATCCGTGCTCACCAACAAGTGCAAGGGCAGGAACAGCCATTACATCCAGTATGTACCCAGCAACGGTCATAGGCCAGTATTGCTTTGTTTTGTCAGTAAGCTTGCCAAACATATATCGCATGGAGTAGCCAATAAGTTCGCCCAATCCAGATATAAACCCAATTGTCCCTGCAGATGCACCAAGAAGAGAGAGATACGCGCCCCGGATGCTGGATGCTCCTTCATGCGTCATATCCGAAAAAAGGCTGACAATGCCAAACAATAGTATAAACAGCATAGCCTTCGAAAATTTTTCCTTCTTACTACTTCCCATTTTGATACTCTCTCTTTACAATATATGAGACCTTGACATATTCTAATTAGTCAAGATAAGTATGCGTAACTACAATGTTTACGTAAGTAGTCAACCGCAATTCGAGGTATAAAGCAAGCACCAATTTGGTTGAAAAAGTTATCTGGCGGTAGGGGGAGAAAGCACATATGCGTGCTGATATTCCATTTTATTGGTTTCTAGCGCAAATAAAGATCTCACACTTTGATACACTTTGACGATGCTATTACTATCGCTATAATGAGAAAAACCCCTTCTCCCGCCGGAGAAGGGGCTTCTTGAATATGGTGCGGGTGACAGGACTTGAACCTGCATGCTCTCGCACTGGAACCTAAATCCAGCGTGTCTGCCAATTTCACCACACCCGCATGAAGCCGATTGTAATACAAACGACTATCATTTGTCAAAGGTTTTTTTAAGTTTCTGCAACTTCTTCCAAACAAGAAAGCAAAACTACATACCCATTATCTAACATAGCATATGTTCCGTCGGAAGCTAGAGCAGTAACGCTAGCGCCTACAGGATAGACCATAGCGACCTCTTGAACAGAGTTATCACTATATGCAATAGCTTCTTCAATGACCAAATATGTTAGAGGGTTAGAGTATTCTGCATATAGCTCCTCATTAACTGGGACCCCCGTAGGATAAGAAGTTGTCTCACTTGTAACTTCAGTTGTTGATTCCTCAGTTGTAGCTGACGTAATTGTTTCAGGAGTTGTAGTAGTATTCTCTTCCTTACCACAAGCTGTTAAAGCAAGCACGAAGCTAACTGCAATTAGTGCTGATGCAATCTTCTTAATCATGCCAAAATACCTCCTAGGACTGTGTCAAGCATTCCAAACTCACGAAGGAATGCAAAGACCATATAACATGCAAAAATCAATACCATTATAGCACCCTCAGATCTCTTTATCTTAGTACCTGTATTAACAAATAGTAGGCAGATAATCGTAATTGCTAAATATATTATCGTATCAACTACATTGGCTGATAATAATTTAATAGGAGAAATAGTTGCGGACATTCCAAGAACAAACAAGATATTAAAGATACTAGATCCGATAACATTACCCATTGCAATTGCAGATTCTCCCTTCTTAGAAGCAACAAGAGAAGTAACTAATTCAGGAAGAGATGTTCCCATGGCAACAATTGTAAGTCCAATTATAGTATCTGATACTCCAAGTAAAGTAGCAAAATAAGTACATGAAGATACTATTCCTTTTGAAGATAGAAATATTGCAAAAACAGAAGCAATAATAATACCTATATTCAGAATAATCCTCTTCGTTGTGATTACTTCAGGCTTACCATCCTTCTTCTCATCCTTGTCAAGTTCTTCAATTAGAGCATTCTTGGCCTTATGTCTCATTGATCTGATTATTAGATAAGCAACATAAACAACAATTAAAACAAAAAGTACAATACCATCTAGTCTTGAAATCATGCCATCTCTTGCAACTATTACCAAGAGTCCCGAGACAAGAATAAGTAATGGATAATCGAATTTCCTAATATCAGAATCAACAGGAACAGCTTTAATCAAAGCACATACCCCTGCAACAATAAGGAGATTTAAGATATTTGAACCAACAACATTTGAAATGGCAAGCGAATTGCTTCCTTGCATTGCAGATACAATACTAACTCCTGCTTCAGGTGCGCCCGTTCCAAAAGCTATTATCGTCAATCCGATAACTAACGCTGGCACCTTAAATGCTCTAGCAACATAAGAGCCCGAATCTACAAGAAAGTCAGCACCTTTAATTAGAACAAAAAAGCAAACAATCAATAGCAAAGCATAAAAAACCACATTCATATATTAGTCCTCCTCTAATTTTAATACACTTAAGAAAGCCTCCTGAGGTATGTCAACGGAACCTACACTTCTCATACGTTTCTTTCCTTCTTTCTGCTTTTCAAGAAGTTTCTTCTTACGAGAAATATCTCCTCCATAACACTTGGCTATAACGTCCTTGCGGAAGGCTCTTATGGTCTCTCTGGCGATTATCCTTCCGCCAATACATGCCTGGATAGGTATCTCAAATTGTTGACGAGGAATGTTGTCCTTTAGCTTTTCGACCATTCTTCTTCCACGAGCATAAGCCTTATCCTTATGAACTATGAAAGACAATGCGTCAACCGCCTCGCTATTAAGTAAAATATCCAGCTTAACAAGATCGCTCTTGTCATATCCATTAATCTCATAATCCAGAGAAGCATATCCCCTTGTCCTAGACTTTAAGCAATCGAAAAAGTCATAAATAATCTCATTCAAAGGCATTCTGTAATGAAGCATAACTCTTGTTTCATCTAGATACTTCATATCCTTATACTCACCACGGCGATCCTGACATAAATCCATTATGTTACCTACGTAATCCTTCGGGAGCATAATCGTACAATTAACCATCGGCTCTTCAATATAATCAATGACTGAAGGGTCAGGCATATTCGTTGGATTATCAACTTCAATCATCTGGGAATCTGTTTTGTAAACACGATATACAACTGAAGGTGCTGTCGAAATCAAATCAAGGTTAAATTCGCGTTCAAGTCTCTCCATTATTACTTCATAATGAAGTAATCCCAGAAAACCACATCTGAATCCGAATCCCAAAGCAACTGAAGTCTCTGCCTCAAAAGACAAAGCTGCATCATTAAGTCTTAGTTTCTCCAAAGAATCTCTCAAGTCGCCATATCTTGCGCCATCAATAGGATACATACCACAAAACACCATTTGTTGTATCTCTTTATATCCCTTTAAAGGCTCAACTGCTGGCATATCAGCAAGCGTTACTGTGTCACCGGGTGCAGTATCACTAACATTTTTTATTGAAGCGCAAATATAACCAACCTCTCCAGCTTGGAGTTTATCAGAAGGTACGTACTCTCCAGGATGGAAGTAGCCTAACTCAGTTACAACAAACTCTTTGCCCGTATGCATGACGCGAATTTTCTCACCAAGTCTAACCTTGCCTTCGCGAACGCGACAGCTCAGTATTACACCCTTATATGGATCAAACTTCGAGTCGAAAATAAGCGCTCTCAGTGGAGCATCTTCGTCTCCAGAAGGACACGGCAAATATTGCACTATCTTCTCAAGTACTTCTTCAATTCCCAATCCACTTTTGGCGGAGATTAATGGAGCATAGGATGCATCTATTCCGATAACCTCTTCAATCTCATTCTTTACCACATCTGGCTGAGCTGAAGGAAGATCAACCTTATTAATTACTGGCAATACTTCAAGGTTAGCATCAACTGCTAAATACACATTAGCCAAAGTCTGTGCCTCTACACCTTGAGCTGCATCAACGACCAGAATCGCTCCATCACATGCTGCAAGGCTTCTAGAAACCTCATAGTTGAAGTCTACATGGCCTGGCGTGTCTATTAGATTAAACTCGTAGGTGTTCCCATCACTTGCCTTATATGCCATTCTTGTGGCTTGAGCCTTAATCGTTATTCCACGTTCACGTTCAATAGCCATATTGTCAAGAATCTGAGCTTGCATCTCTCTCTTCTCAACAACTCCAGTTTGTTCAATCAATCGATCCGCTAAAGTGGATTTACCGTGATCAATATGCGCAATAATACAAAAATTACGTATAAGTTCTTGTCTGTTCATCTACTACCTATATTCTTCTTTATTTTAGAAAATAATATCACAACCAAGTAAAAGAGTTAAATGGATATACTAGTACTACCGCTACACCTTTAATCCTATCCTCAGTGAAAGGGCCTAGGAGCCTGCTATCATTACTAACAGCACGATTATCACCTAAGCAATAGTACTCATTCTCTCCCAGAGTAATCTCATCATATCCTTGCTCGACTCCATATGACATCATTGTCGTAGAGGTGTTAGGAGCAAGATAATCTTCAACCAATATGAAGAACTCTGTTTGTCCCGAAGGCATAATGTAAACTACTCCGTCAGCTATTCTAATAGTATCGCCAGGAAGACCAATGATTCTCTTTACTAAATACTCTTCGCGGTCATATCCCGTCATACCTTGACCATTAAGAACAACTATATCACCACGTTTATATGACTCAAAGTATGTCGATATCTTTTCGGAAAAAATAACATTCCCTTCATATAATGTAGGCTCCATAGAAGGGCCAAAAACATCATCTCTTTGAATAACAAATACAACAAGTAAGACTCCAATAAGTGCTCCAATACTAATCGTCTTTATCCATTCAACAATCTCTTTGCCTATACTATTCTTAGAATCTGCTTTCTCTTCATTCTTACTATTGCTGTCTTCTTTATCATTTGACGAATGTAAACTAGTGTCAATCACAAATCGGCCGGGATTATTCTCAATCTCACCATCATGCTCAACTTTAAGTGATGAGGTGTCTTCCACATTTTCTTTAATGTTTCCGAAATCATCCTCGGAAGAATAATCAAACTCCAATGGCTCCTCCTCAACTTGGTTTGGATCCATGATGGAGCTTGTGCCTGCATCAGCACTATCGAAAGTATGCGATGCAGTCATACGAATAGAGTCAGCTATTGTAGCAGATTCATCTTCGCTTAAAGAATTAATCCTGTCTTTATCCATTTCGCGCCTCCAAGTTGATTATTCTATGAATTGCCTTGAGCTATGTCATTCGACTCCGATGTTATTCGTCTCTGGTATGCCATTAGTCTCCGATAACTTTTTCTTCTTCGTCTTGCACATTAATACTCAATGCCAACTCCTCAAGTTGCTTATCAGCAACAGGAGAAGGTGCCTCTGTCATCAAGTCTGAAGAGTTCTGAACCTTAGGGAATGCCATAACTTCTCTAATACTAGAGCAATTATTTAGAAGCATAATCATTCTATCAAGACCGAATGCCATACCACCGTGAGGAGGAACACCATACTTAAACGCATCTAGAAGGAAGCCGAACTGCTCTTGCGCACTTTCTTCACTAAAGCCTAAGAGTTTGAAAATCCTCATCTGTAAGTCACGATTATGAATTCTGATTGAACCTCCACCAAGTTCGCAACCATTAAGAACAATATCGTACGCCTTTGAACGAACACGTCCTTGGTCAGATTCAAGGAAATCTATATCCTCATCCATTGGACATGTGAATGGATGGTGCATTGCCATATATCTTCCCTCTTCTTCGGAATACTCAAACATAGGGAATTCAGTAACCCAGCAAAGCTTAAAGATGTTTGCATCAATTAGGCTAAGCTTCTTAGCTGCTTCGATTCTTAAAGCGCCTAGTGAATCAAATACTACCTTATTGCGATCGGCTACTATACAAATAAGGTCATCGCTACTTGCGCCAGTCGCTTCCTGAATGTCTGCAATATTTGCTGGTGTAAGGAACTTAAGGAAAGATCCTCTTGGAGTCTCGGAGCAAACTAACCAAGCCATGCCCTTTGCTCTATATGTCTTGCACACTTCGGTAAGAGCGTCTATTTCTTTTCGAGAGAAAGAAGCTCCACCTGGAATTACTATCGCTCTAACACTTCCGCCAGCCTCAATCGCGCCTGCAAATACAGTGAAGTCAATGCTTTTCGCAACATCAGTAATATTCTTTAACTTCAAATCAAAGCGAAGGTCGGGCTTATCAGAACCATAATTCTCCATAGCCTCAGAATAAGGAATTCTCTGAATTGGCAAATCAATCTTAATTCCCATAACTTCATCGAAAAGCTTCGCAAGAAAGCCCTCGCCAGTTGCCATTACATCATCGCAATCAACGAAAGACATCTCTACATCGATTTGAGTAAACTCAGGCTGTCTATCAGCACGTAAGTCCTCGTCTCTAAAGCATTTTGCAATCTGCATATATCTGTCATAGCCAGAAAGCATTAGAAGCTGCTTATACAATTGAGGAGATTGTGGCAAAGCAAAGAAAGAGCCTTGCTTAATTCTACTAGGAACTAGATAGTCTCTTGCACCCTCAGGCGTACTTCTTCCAAGAATAGGTGTCTCGATTTCAACAAATCCATTCTCGTCATAAAAATCACGAGCGCACTTAGCTACCTTATGTCTGAGAATCAAATTGCGCTGCATGTTTGGTCTACGCAAATCCAAATATCTGTACTTAAGTCTTATCGACTCATTCGAATTGTCATCTTCCTCAATATAGAAAGGAGGTGTGAGCGACTCAGATACGATTCGAAGCTCATCAAGCTCAACCTCTATCATTCCCGTAGCCATCTTTTCGTTTGGCGCGCTTCTTAAGATTACCTTTCCCTTAATTGCTAGAACGTACTCACTTCTAACTGAAGCCGCCTTGCTCTTTAATGCCTCATTACTATCAGGAGAAACAACAAGTTGTATTTCACCAGTACGATCACGAAGAGTAATGAATGTAAGCCCTCCTAGATCACGACACTTGTGACACCAGCCCATAAGGGTTACTTCTCTGCCTACATCTTCAACGCCTAAATGCGCGCACATGCAGGTTCTCTTCATTCCATTAATTGATTCAGCCATACTATTACCTTCCTTTTGCTCGAAAAGCTTAAAGCTCATTCATGCAATATTCAACAAAATTACTTAAAGCTACTGTATTACTTGTACCATCAGACATGCGCTTAATGCTTACTTCACCCTTGTCAAGTTCGTCATCTCCAATTACTACAACATAAGGGATTCCCGCTTTGCCAGCATACTTCATTTGCGCTCTAAAACTTCTTTGGCACAAGTCCACTTCGCAGCCAACACCTTTAAGCCTTAGCTCATATGCAAGTTTATTAATGACCATACTAGCCTTATCCGAAAGATTAGCTAGGTAAACCTTCACATAATCTGTCTTTCCAAAATCAACACCTTGTGAATTGGCCTCAAGCATGAATCTCTCAACACCCATAGCAAAGCCAATTCCAGGAACTGCTGTTCCTCCCATGCTCTCCACTAATCCGTCATATCTTCCGCCACCACAAATTGTTCCTTGAGAACCAACATTCTCAGACACAAATTCAAAAACAGTTCTCGTGTAATAATCCAATCCACGAACAATATTAGGATCGATAGAATATTCAATTCCAATGTTATCCAATCTTTCCTTTAAACCTTCAAAATGAGCCTTACAATCGTCACATAGGTGATCAATTAGTTTTGGTGCATTAGCAGCAATCACCTTACATTCGGGCACTTTACAATCAATCATTCTAAGAGGATTCTTCTCGAAACGAGATTTACAATCATAACACATCTCCTCTAGATGCGGTCTGAAGTAGTCTCTAAGACTATCATTATAGGCCTTACGGCACGTTGGACAACCAATAGAATTGATACATAGCTTTATACTCTTAAGGCCCATCTCATTAAAGAATACTCTAAGCACAGAAATAATCTCAGCATCAATATCAGGACCTTGAGCGCCAAAAGCCTCCAAACCAAACTGATGAAACTCTCTAAATCTTCCCTTTTGCATTTTCTCATATCTAAAAGCAGTGATGTTATAGAAGAGTCGAACTGGTGAAGGAAGACTTCCCATTCCATTCTCAATAAAGCTTCTTACTACACCAGCAGTACCTTCAGGTCTAAGAGAAATGCTTCTTCCGCCCTTATCTTCAAAAGTGTACATCTCTTTTTGAACAACATCAGTTGTATCTCCAACTCCACGCTGGAACAAATCTGTTTGCTCAAAGGTCGGGATCCTAATCTCTTCGTAGCCAAATCTATGGCATACTCTCGAAAAAGTCTCCTCCGCCTTATGCCATGCAATTATCTCTGATGGCAAAATATCTCTTGTGCCCTTCTGTGCGGAATACCTCATTCAAAATCCCCCCATTATTTAATCTTTCGCGCTATTATAATACGCGCGTTAATTATAGGCAATTAGTTTCTACATCTCCAAGGCGTACATTATCATTGAAAGCGCCGCTGGACCTGCCGTCTCCGTACGAAGAATTCTAGGCCCAACCGTTACGCATACTGCACCATTTTCTATCGCCTCGTTAACTTCCTGCTCTTCATAGCCGCCTTCTGGCCCAACAAACACTCCTATCCTCGCGCATTTATCTCTATTCTCTTCAAGCCCTTGCTTTATTGACATCTTATGCTCATCCTCCCATAGAATAAGCGACATAGAATTGTCCTTTTTACTTTGCAATATAGCATCGTCCATAGACATAGGCATCGCAATCTCTGGCACTATTCCCCTTCCAGATTGCCTCGCGGCTTCAAGTGCTATTTTCTGCCATCTGTCGACCTTTGAAGATGCAGACTTACTATCTATCTTCACAACACATCTATTTGATAAAACTGGAACTATCCTTGCGACGCCTAGTTCAACTGATTTTTGAATTGTTAAATCCATACGTTCGCCCTTAGATATTGATTGATACAAGGTCACTTGATTAGTTGGTTCACTCGTGCATTTTCGCCTAGAGCAAACAGATAAAGTCACACTCTTGTTATCGAAAAAATCAATCTTCGCTAGAATCTCTTCTCCGGACGAGTCAACAATTGTCAATCCTTCGCCCGGATGCATTCTAAGCACTGAAAAAATGTAATGAGAATCATCACTATTTAAAGTTATTCTCGTGTCCTTAACTAAGTAATCAAAAAACAAACGTGTCATATCAGATATCCTTTCATACAAGAACATTGTACCATTTCTTGATGTTGTATTTTTTTAATAAATGTTTGATATAATACAGACAAACATAGATATTTTTATAAAGGAGGTAATTATGCAATATAATATTGAAGGTGGATCTCTACCTGTTGTAATTTGCAATCTCGAAGTAGGTGAGACGCTTATTACTGAAGGTGGAGCAATGAGCTGGATGAGTTCAAACATCGTTATGGAAACAGTAGGACAATCGGTAGGCAAGGCATTAGGAAGACTTGTATCTGGCGAGTCGCTTTTCTTGAATAAATACACAGCAACTGGTCCAAATGCTTCAGTCGCATTTGCTTCTAGCTTCCCAGGAAGCCTTATTCCTATACAGATAACAGAAGGTTCTTCAATGGTTGTTCAGAAGTCAGGTTTTCTCGCTTCTGAAAGTGGAGTTGAATTGTCAACTGCATACAAGAAGAAGATTTCTTCTTCACTGTTCGGCGGTGAAGGTTTTTTCATGCAGAAGCTAACAGGTAATGGAACAGCATTTATCGAGATTGATGGACATGCTCATATGCAAGAACTAGCTCCTGGTGAGGTTTTATACATCAATACTGGATATCTGGCAATGATGGACTCTACTGTTACTATGGAAGTTGAAATGGTTAAAGGTGTAAAGAACATCTTCCTCGGAGGTGAGGGGCTATTTAACACAAAGGTAACTGGTCCAGGCAGAGTATGGATTCAGTCTATGCCTATTCCTCAATTCGCTCAGAGCTTATCTAGATACATACCCAGTAAAGGCTAGTTCTAGTATTCTTAAAGTAATTGATTTATTCATATAAAACGAAAGCGGCTCGACGGAGCCGCTTTTGTTGGTTTTATAGTCTTTGTATCTGGACACAAGTCAAGCAGAAACAAATTACTGATTAATTTGGTTGAGTCTCTCTCTCAAGTATTGTAAACGCTCTAGAGAGTTCTCCATTGAACGCTGAGAAGCGAGGTCAGACACGGCGCCCTTCTTAGGCTCTGGTGCTTCTATTGCCGATGTATATGCCGTCTTAAGATATGGCTTAGAAAGAATGCTCTCATTACTGGATTGCAAACTTGGACCTGTATCTACTGATAGATGAGCTGGCATCTTAGGCATAACTGGCATATCAAAATCGATAGATCGAGCAATATCACGAAGTGACTTTGCAGGGGATACTAGTGAAGCTGTAGGTGCAATAGTCTCAGGCACTGTAACATTGTTACTTGCTGTTTGCACATCTTCATGCTTAGTCTCAGGTTTTTTTACCTGTGAAACTTCGGGAGCATCAACTTCACTGCCACGATATCCAGCAAAGAATCTACGCGCCTTATTAACAGCATCTAGGTATCCACATCCTTCGGAAAGATAACAACCAATAGCCATAGAATACGAGAAACGCATAACGGCGTAACCTTCTCTTGCAGTTACTGGGTTAATCCATTCTCCAGAACGACCGAGGAATAAGAAATCCTTACCATCAGTACAATCATTGCCACGAATAAGAGTAAAACACTTATACATGTTATAAATCTTCTTAGATGCCCTCACTACATCTGATTGAGTTGGGCAAACAAAACCACAAAGTAGTTCTGCCTCAAGATGATTAATAACTAGTAGATTCACTTCAGGAAGAAGTTTGTCACATATACTAATATATGTAGGTTCCGAAATCATAACCTCACCGCTATCAGAAATAATAGATGGCGTGAGGATTACCCTGTTTGGCTTAAATTTTGAAAGAGATTTTGATATCTGAACAACTGAATCAGCCTCTGAAAGAAAACCGATTCTTGTAGCTAGAGGAACATCCTCCTTAAAAGCATAATCAAGGGCAGCAACAACATCGCTTCTCTCACAAGTCCCTGACTCATTGTATGACACAGGAACTATTGCTAAAGGATTCATTCCTAGCTCAACTATTGTTCTGATGTCTGATCGAACGTCAAAACTAACGTTCCCTACTGAATCAGCAATAGCTAGTACTGTACTCATGCATACCTCTCTTCGCACCGTTAGCTTACACGATGCACTCAACTGTCATTAGTGTCGCATATTTTGAACAATTTCTCAATAACTTAGTAGTACAAATCTCATATTTTGTTAATTATTTTGTGCAAAATGTCTAATTACATGCAAAATATTCTTCGTCAGAGGGTGTCTTTGCTTGTGAACGCCTCATATCATTGCGTTCTGCGACTTTCAAATACTGATTATCTTCTAATAAAACGAAAAAGATGGCAAAATAATCCATCTTTTCGCATTATCAGATAATTTATAATTGATTAGATAATAGGCAAAGACGCAAAACCTGCTTGCAAGTCATCATCAGTAGGAATTATATCGCTCATTGTATTATCGCGATAAGACATGTATGCAGTCATGTCAAAATATCCAGTTCCAGTCAAGTTGAATAGGATAGTTTCTGACTTTCCTTCCTCCTTACAGCGCAAAGCTTCATCAATAGCCACGCTAATTGCATGAGAAGACTCAGGTGCTGGAAGAATGGTTTCTGTCTTCGCAAAGAAGTTTGCTGCTTCAAATACTTTCGTTTGCAGAACCGCCCTAGCTTCGTCAATATATCCATCGTGATATAACTGAGAAAGAATAGGCGACATTCCATGATATCTAAGTCCGCCAGCATGTGATGGAGAAGGCATGAACTCAGCGCCAAGAGTGTACATTTTCGCTAGAGGAGTCACGTGTCCAGTATCGCAGAAGTCATAAGCAAACTTTCCTCTTGAAAGTGATGGGCATGAGATAGGCTCAACCGCAATAAAACGCGGGTTCTTCTCGCCCGTAAGTCTATCTCGCATAAATGGGGAAATGATTCCTCCCAGGTTAGAACCGCCGCCAGCACATCCAATGACTACATCTGGATAATCGCCAACCTTCTCTAGTTGAATCTTAGACTCTTCTCCAATGATTGTTTGATGTAAAAGAACTTGATTCAGAACAGAGCCAAGTACATAACGGCAATTATCTGTTGAGACTGCCTTTTCAACAGCTTCCGAAATAGCACATCCTAGGGAGCCCGTTGTGTTTGGAAACTTAGCTAGAATCTGTCTTCCTACGTTTGTTGTATTGGAAGGCGAAGCAATAATATTAGCACCGAAAGTCTCAATTATTGCCTTACGATAGGCTTTTTGCTCGAAAGAACACTTAACCATATAAACAGTTAAGTCCATTCCATAATGCTCGCAAGCCATAGCTAAAGCAGTACCCCATTGGCCAGCACCAGTCTCAGTTGTAAGACTTGTTAAACCTTGCTTTTTCGCATAATAAACTTGAGCTCCTGCAGAATTGAGTTTATGTGATCCAGAAGTGTTGTTGCCTTCAAATTTGTAGTAGATTTTTGCTGGTGTGTCCAAAGCCTTTTCTAACTCATAAGCTCTGATTAAAGGTGATGGACGGAAGATCTTATAGAAATTCTGTACTTCTTCAGGAATATCGAAATATTGGGTAGTATCATCCAACTCCTGTTTTACAAGTTCGGAGCAAAAAACATGCTCGAGTTCTTCAGCTGTAATTGGTTTAAGTGTTCCAGGATTCAACATAGCAGCTGGCTTGTTCTTCATGTCAGCCCTAACGTTGTACCATTGCTTAGGCATTTCATCTTCAGTTAAAAAAATTCTCTTTGGTGCTTTGCTACTCATTTTTCTCTCCTTCGTAACGAAGGGTGACAGCCACTCGTTTAAATGTTTTCTCCTCATGTTCTTTTCTTCGCAAAAAAATGCCCACGCAGTCGAACTTATCGACTACATAGGACAAGAATAATTCCTGCGATACCACCTAAATTGATTAGAGCTACTTATAGCTGTAATCCTCTTAATCACGTTCTGTCAAACGTGCCTTGCTGATAACGGATAAGGCTCCCGTTGACCCTTACTCACATCTTCTTAGAAAAGACACTTTATGGATCACCCTCGCAGGTCCATTCACCAAACGTCTCGGTATCGCCATTCCACCACCAGCGACTCTCTAATAACCTTGACTACAATTGGATACTACTCCCGTTCAATGGTTTATCATATGAACTTAAACCAAGTATCTTGCAACTTATGCAATTAATCAAGACGGATTGCATTCATAATATTTAACGTTTTATGACTCTAGTTGAGGCGTTCTTACATTTCTTACGCTAAGCTACAAAGAAATGCTACCCAATCATTCTTTGTTACTTCCTTTTCGACATTCAACCCAGCTTCAAAAAGTGCTTTCCGGACCATTTCCTTCTTAGAATTTACTATTCCAGAACATACGAACTTTCCTTCCTTAGATAGATGCGAAGGCACGTCCTTCGCTATGGCACATATTACATCAGCTATTATGTTTGCGACAATTATTGAGTAGTTGGATTCACTAATATCCTTTAACTCGCCAGTCTTACAAGTAATTGAGTCACAACCATTATTCATACAATTTTCTCTGGCAACATCAACCGCAAGCCTATCTATGTCATAAGCATCGACTTCCTTTGCCCCTAACTTCTCACAAATAATAGCTAAGATTCCTGAACCTGTTCCAAGATCTAAAACTACATCATCCTCAGAAACTATGTCGTCTAAGATACTTGCACATAGGGACGTCGTCTCATGTGTCCCTGAACCAAAAGCGGAACCAGGGTCAAGCATTATTACAACGTTATCTTCAGATATAGGAGTCTCCCACGAAGGACAAATTTCAACTCTTCGGGAAATCATGAAAGGCTTATAATCTTTCTTCCAGCTGTTCTCCCAATCCTCATCCTTAACATATCGATATCCATCGAATCCTTTTCCAATATCAAGAAATTCAGCAATACTCTCTATCCTACGTTTAACCAAATCCATTGCCTCGTCTACCGGAAAAGTCTTGGACGAGATATTCGCATAAATTGTCCCAACACCTTCTGGATTAAAGTATTCTTCTTCCTTCGCTCCAAGCCTTATGCCCTCATCAAATTCAGCAAAATACCCTCTGACAATAACATCCGTCCCCAGAGAATCAACATAACCATCGTCGGCATATGCAAGTGAGTCTGGATCTTCGATAATTCTTTTTATCTCGTAGGGGTCGCATACAGATATACCATCTGCGCCCATCTGTGCTAGCATCTCGCATATCGCATCCGAAGCTTCCTCAGTCGTAGTAACCGTTATCTCAATCCATCTCATTGTTCAATCCGCCTATTCATTACTCTCATTATTTAGTGAAGATATCCTTCATTTTCTTGAAGAAGCCGCTACGTTTCTCATAATTACGTTCAGTAAGTGATGAATCAAAAGCACGAAGTCTGTTCTTCTGATCTTCTGTAAGCCTAGTTGGAATCTCAATATAAAACTTACAAGTGTGGTCTCCTCTTACAGTAGAAGAGTTCTTATTAGGAATACCCTTGCCACGAATAACATGTGTATCACCTGGTTGTGTTCCTTCCTTAACCATGAATGAAACAGGTCCATCAATAGTAGGGATTTGAACTTCTCCACCTAAAGCAGCTTGTGCCAAAGTTAAAGGTACGTCACAGAATGTATTCTGACCATTTCTAGTAAATACATCATGCTTCTTCACCTTAAATTCAACATACAAGTCACCATATGCTCCGCCCTTTGATCCTGGCTCACCTTCACCACGAATTGGCATCATATCACCTGTATCAACACCTGCTGGAACATGAATATGAATTTGCTTCTTTGAAAGCTTTCTACCTTTTCCAGAGCAAGATGGGCAAGGATTCTTGATTACCGTTCCTCTTCCTTGGCATGTAGGACAATCCTTTGTTACCATAGTCATGCCGAAAAGAGTCTGAGTTTGCTGTTGAATTCGTCCAGCACCACGACATGTTGGACAAGTCTCAGGTGTGGTTCCTGCTTGAGCTCCAGAACCTTTACAGGATGAACAAATATCTTCTTTAGTGATGGTGATATCTCTATCAACTCCAAAAGCTGCTTCCATGAACTCAAGAGTCATTCCATACTTTAGATTAGCGCCTTGCTGAGGACCGCTTCTTCTTCTTCTAGAAGAACCAAATCCACCTCCAAAGAAAGAACCGAAAATGTCTCCAAGATCGCCAAAATCATAGCTACCACTAAATCCACCAGGACCGCCTCCAAAGCCATTTTCATCAACACCAGCATGACCGAATTGATCATATTTCTGTCTCTTAGAAGTATCAGATAGAACTGAATATGCCTCGTTGATTTCCTTGAATTTAGACTCAGCAACACTATCACCTGGATTTAAGTCAGGGTGATACTGCTTAGCTAGCTTTCTATAGGCCTTCTTAAGTTCGTCATCACTAGCGCCTTTTCCAACGCCTAGGACCTCATAATAATCACGTTTTTGCTCTGCCAAAACCGTTCCTCCAAATCATCAAGCACAATGCCGCCATGCATAAATCGCGCATGTACGGCAGTGCTGATTAATCATTTATTATTTATTAGAAATCTCCACCAGCATTCTTGAAGCCTTCACCCGAAGTATCAGCTCCACTAGCTCCCTGTGCTCCTGCTCCAGCATCTGCTCCACCAGCATATCCTGTGTAATCTTCTGGATTTGGCTGACCATTAGCATTTGCCTGTCCGTATAGCTTCTCGGAAACCTTGTAGAATGCCTGTGTTACTGCCTCGGTCTCTGTCTTCATTGCAGCTGTATCATCCTTAGCAATAGCATCCTTTAGACGAGTTAGTGCTTCTTTTACAGGAGCCTTATCATCGTCAGATACTTTATCACCAATCTCGCCAAGTGTCTTCTCCGTTTGGTAAACAGTGGACTCAGCCTGATTCTTAGTATCTACCTTCTCCTTGCGCTCCTTATCCTCAGCTGCGTGCAATTCAGCTTCCTTAACTGCCTTGTTGATATCCTCTTCACTCATGTTAGAAGAAGCAGTAATCGTAATCTTTTGCTCACGGCCAGTTCCCTTGTCCTTAGCGCTAACATTAACAATACCATTTGCATCTATATCAAATGTTACTTCGATTTGAGGAACACCACGTGGCGCAGGAGCAATACCATCAAGAATAAAGTTACCTAGAGACTTGTTGTAAGCAGCAATCTCTCTTTCTCCCTGACATACATGTACGTCAACTTGAGTTTGACCATCAGCAGCAGTGGAGAAAGTCTGGCTCTTCTTTGTAGGAATAGTAGTATTTCTCTCAATCATCTTTGTAAATACACCACCCTGGGTCTCAATACCAAGAGAGAGTGGAGTAACGTCCAAAAGAAGCAAGCCTTGAACATCACCAGTCAGTACAGCTGCTTGAATAGCAGCACCAATAGCTACACACTCATCAGGGTTAATTCCCTTGAATGGATCCTTACTAAAGTAAGTCTTAACAGCATCCTGAACAGCTGGAATACGAGTTGAACCACCAACAAGAAGAATCTTATCAATGTCAGAAGGTGTTAAGCCAGAATCCTTCATTGCTCTTTCAACAGGCTCCATTGTCTTTCTTACAAGGTCGCTTGTTAATTCATCAAACTTTGCTCTTGTAAGCGTTATATCCATATGCTTTGGACCTGTAGCATCAGCTGTGATATAAGCAAGATTAATATTTGAAGTAGCTACGCCAGAAAGTTCAATCTTTGCCTTCTCAGCAGCCTCACGTAGACGTTGCATAGCCATCTTATCTGTTCTTAAATCTACTCCATCTGTCTTTTTAAAGGAATCAACCAAGAAGTCAACAATCTTATTATCAAAATCATCTCCACCTAACCTGTTGTTTCCAGCTGTAGCCAATACTTCAAAGACTCCATCACCAATTTCAAGGAGCGATACATCGAAAGTACCTCCTCCAAGGTCAAATACAAGAATCTTCTGATCATTCTCTTTGTCAAGACCATAAGCTAGTGCAGCAGCTGTAGGCTCATTGATGATTCTAAGAACTTCTAGACCAGCAATTTTACCAGCATCCTTAGTTGCCTGGCGCTGAGAGTCAGAGAAGTAAGCAGGTACAGTAATTACTGCTTGTGTAACTGGCTGTCCTAGATAAGCCTCTGCATCTGACTTGAGCTTTGCTAGAATCATAGCAGAAATCTCTTGTGGAGAATATTTCTTATCATCAATGGATACCTTATAATCAGAACCCATCTCTCTCTTGATTGACTGAACTGTTCTATCAGGATTTGTAACAGCTTGTCTCTTAGCTACTTGACCAATTAGTCTTTCGCCTGTCTTTGTAAATCCAACAACTGAAGGAGTAGTTCTATTTCCTTCAGGATTAGGAATTACCACTGTCTCAGAACCCTCCATAACGGAAACACATGAATTTGTTGTACCTAAATCAATACCAATTACCTTTGCCATAAATATTACCTCCGAAATTACTTCTTACTTTCAAGAATCTTATCTACAATTCCATACTCAAGAGCTTCTTGAGCAGATAGCCAATTATCACGATCCGTATCTGCTTCAATTTGCTCAATGGACTTACCAGTTCTTTGACTTAAAATAGTATTAAGTCTATTCTTTGTATTCTTAATGTGTTCAGCTGCAATTAAAACCTCTGTAGCTTGTCCTTGCGCTCCACCTAAAGGCTGATGAATCATTACCTCTGCATTAGGAAGAATGCATCTCTTACCCTTGGTACCAGCACATAGCAAGAATGAACCCATAGAAGCAGCCATACCCATGCAAATTGTTTGAACATCAGGCTTAATCAACTGCATTGTATCGTAAATCATCAAACCATCAGAAACAGATCCTCCTGGGCTATTGATGTAGAATTGTATGTCCTTATCAGGATCTTCGGCCTCTAGGAATAGAAGCTGTGCCGTAATAAGACTTGCAGTTACAGAATTTACTTCTTCAGAAAGAATTACTATTCTCTCCTTAAGCAAACGTGAGTAGATATCGTAAGCGCGTTCGCCACGGCTTGACGTCTCTATTACTGTAGGAACTAAGCTTGACTTTGTTAAATTATCCATATGCTATCTCCTTCATATTATTTGTTTATTTATTGTGTTTTATTAGTTTGCTACTTGGACAACAGTATGTCTAATAACCTTGTCCCTGTAGATATATCCCTTCTGGAATACCGAAGCGACCTCCTGCTCGCCTAGCGAATCATCCTCAATGTGCATCACTGCTTCATGAAGCATTGGGTCGAAAGCTGTTCCTCTTTGGCACTCTATCTCAGATATTCCTATCTTTGACAATACGTCAGCAGCTTGCTTACCAATCATCTCTATACCCTTTACCACTGCCTCATCATTTGAGTCCTTAATTGACTCCAAGGCCCTGTCAATATTATCTAGAATCGCAAGCCATTGGGAAGAAACATCAACTACAGCATCAGCATATAGATTCTCTTTCTCCTTGTTGCTTCTCTTCCTATAGTTATCATACTCAGCGAAAAGCATCATATATCTCTTCTCAAGAGCCTCTACCTTACTTGCCTCATCATCACAAGCTTCAGTCACGTCATCGGCGTTGCATCCCTCATTATCCATGTCATCATTGCATTCATTACATTCTTCCTTATTAGCAGAATCTTCGCAATTGTCGCAATCTTTACAAGCGCCTTCGGTTTCTGTGCAATTCGTCTTCTTGTTATCTGTATTCTCTTTGTTAATAGACTCCTTGCCTTTACCCTTAAAAGCCATCAATATAATCCTCCTATGCCTTATTCATATGATTTCTTCATCTCATCACTTAAAGTATTCCTAACGAAATCTATCTGAGAAATAACCTTCGAATACTCCATTCTCTTAGGTCCGATTACCCCAATATTTCCTATTAAAGTATCTCCAATTTTGTATGTAGTTGTAATAAAACTACAATCATCAAAACCCTCAAGAGCAATCTCTTGACCGATTCTAATCATGCAGCTGTTATCACTTGAATTGGACTTGTCATCAATGACCTCGGAACCTAATTCGTTAACGTATCCTGCAATCATTCCGTCATCTGATAGCGTGTCAAGCAGTTCTCTTGCCTTACTCATCTCATTAAAATCCGGTAGTGAAAGCATTCGGTGTTCACCCTGAAGATAAATGTCTAATTTGTCAGCTTGCTTAATTGCCGTGTATGCTTCATACAGTACTTGATTCAATAATGAATCAGGGATGTTAGCATTCTTGACTGAAGAAGTAACAGTAATCAAGGTAATCTCTTCCAGAGGTTTCCCGGATAATGCTGACTCAACAGAAGCTGATATCATAGCAACTTGCTTATCAGTCAAAAAATTAGGAATACGAACGAGTTTATCCTTAACAACACCTTCCGACAGAACAACAACTACAAGAACTTTACCCGGTTCTATCATCAACATCTTAAGCTGTGTCAGATAGCTTCTACGAAGTCTAGGAGTTATTGCTAAAGAAGCAAAGCCAGTTGATATAGAAAGGGCATTAGACGCATTCTTAATCAAATCGCTAACTTCATCAACGCTCTTAGATATTCTTGAGGTAATAATCTTCCTATCATTGTCCGACAGGTTGTCAACGTGCATAAGAGAATCAACATACTCACGATATCCTCTGTCAGAAGGAATTCTTCCAGCAGAAGTATGTGGCTTCTCGATAAGACCTAGCTTCTCAAGCTCAGCCATCTCACTACGAACAGTAGCTGAACTAACATTGAGGTTATGTCTCTCGATAAGCGCCTTCGAACCAACCGGCTCATAAGTAGACACATAATCATCAACTACGACTTGCAATATCTTCTTCTTACGATCATCCAAAGGCATGTACTATTTCTCCTCTCTGATAAGATGTTAGCACTCTTTGTCTTCGAGTGCCAAACTAAATTTATCATTAATGTCAAAAATAGTCAAATGAAATCTTCAAATACTTGATTAGCAAAATCTAGCCCCTTAGTGGTCAACTTGAATGAACGGCCATCATAAGTCGTGTAGCCTTTGAAATTGTTGGATTCTATCTCGTTTTTGAAGTAGGTTTGAAAGTCCGTTTGAAAGGTTTTCGAGAAGAAATCAGCATCGATTCCCTCGCTTGTACGAAGGCGTAGTAATGCATATTCTTTTAGTTTTCCCTCATTTGACAGACATTCTTCCACATAAATCGGGCCTAATTTGGCAGACCTATCGTTCCTAAAAAGCGAAGAAATGCTTTCGACTTTCATATCACCGACAGTGTTCACGAATTCATCTACATCGTCTACATTGCCAAAACGAACTCCTTGAAGATATCCGTGCGCACCTGGGCCAAAAGCATAGTACTCGCAAGCATTCCAATACGATAGATTGTGGCGGCTTTCGTAGCCTTTTCGAGCACAATTAGAAATCTCATATGGATGAATTCCTTTGAAGTCAAGGAAAGAGCGCAGTTCGTGATACATCTCGCGCTCCTTTTCTTGCGATATGTAATCTTCAAGCGTGTTCTTATATAGCGAAAAGAACTTTGTCCCCTCTTCAATCGACAAAGAGTACATACTAATATGAGCGACCCCAGACTCAATAAGGGTTTCTGCATCCTTCAGAATCTGCGTAAGAGTTTGAGTAGGGACACCAATTATTAGATCAGCAGAAATATTCGTGAAGCCCGCTTTCTTGGCGTTCTCTATGGTATCCGTAGCTTCCTGAGCATCATGTAATCTTCCCAAAATCTTAAGCGTCGTGTCGCTTAGGGATTGGACTCCTATAGATATTCGATTGAATCCTGCCTTCTTATATTGGGACAGCTTCTCGAACGTTGCCGATGCAGGATTGACCTCGATAGTAATCTCCGTATTATTAGAGAGATGGAATGCGTCTTTGATGTGAGTTAAAGTGTCGCAAATCAATGCCGCATCAACAAATGATGGCGTCCCTCCACCAAAGTAAATAGTGCTCATCGCATCTTGGTTTATATCTTGAAAGTTGCTTTTCGCGAAAAGGTCGATCTCAAGATTAATCGATTCGAAACATTGCACGACAACTTCATCGTTTATCTCGTTTGCACTTCTAGAAAAGAACGAGCAATAAGGACACTTGCGTTCACAAAATGGAATATGTACATATATATGTCTAGCCATTTTCTCGTTTTCTTCCAAAACTAGTATAGTGACGCGTTATTGGGATTGGGCTCTTAAAGGCCGCAACGAGGGAGTTCTCAAAGTTCTTGAAAGAGGGAGAGACATTTCTGTCAGGCTCCATACTCGCCGAAATTGCATCAGCCCATCTTGCCTTATAGTGACCAATGGCAGGATATCCTATGTTAATTAGTTCTTCATAATTCTCTGGATATACAACTCGACATAATACTTCCCATGTTCCGCAGATTGAATCTTGCAAATAATCCTTATACGCATCCATGTCGCTATCAGGATATGCACTCAATAATGCTCGCTTGTCTCCAAGAAGCCATGCCTCGATTTCTTCTGTACTAAGCCCAATCACCGATCTGATTCCCGGAGCAAAAGTACGGCAAATATTATAAAGCTGACTTCGAAGAAGATCCGGATCGTTATCGTCGGAGTCCATTACTACTACTAGAATGCATCCAGTTTGATCATAAACACTATTATATGCACGACACTTTGCAGGTAATAAATCAAGAAGAGAGCTTGCAAACTTGGCTGGCTTTGCTAAAAGGTCCTTAGGTATGCTACCGCAACCACGATGTGGACGAACGTTAATTTGAGCATCAACGCCATTTCTCTCGCATATACGTGATGCAAGTCTTTCGACTACCAAAGCACCAGATTTGTCTTCAGTTAATATTTCTATTAGCACAAATGTCTTTACTCCTTTAGGAAGAATGTTATGAAATAGTATCGTCTCCGTCGTATTCATCCAAGTGGCCTGAATACCATATCGCACCCATTCCCACTCCTTGCTTAAACATTGCTTCAACAATAGGGTCTGAAGCCGCTGAGGTTATAGTAAGGTCACCATACTCAGTCTCATAGCTACGCTTAAATACCCATATTTCTCTGGGCGATAAGGACTCCACTATATAAGGGTTGTGTGTAGAAAAAATAATCTGACTATATGGATTACGAAGCGTAAAGTCTCGCATCTCATCAGTTAGTAAATCAACCATATCATGATACAAATCCTTATCCGGCGTCTCGATAAATATCGTCGAACGAGGATCGCTATCATACAACATTAGAAGATAAAGCAGGAGCTTATCTGGACTCTCTTCAAGATGGGATGGAAGATTCTTCTTGCGTTTCTTTCTTGGTAAGCATTCAGCTATCTTGTTAGTAATACTCTCGAATAGCTTCGGGTTACTCTTCTTCATATACTCGATAACATTTCCTACATTTGAACCAGTACCATTGAGGTGCTTGTGAGCTCCCGGTGCATTACCATCAGCAAAATACTTATCTCCTGGTTCGGAAGAAAATTGGCAAAAGAACCAGCTTGAGATTTCTTTATATATTAGGCATATAACAGTGTTACTTGCTATCTTACCAAACAATCCAAGTGCACAAGTTTGATCGTCGGAAACTTCTACAGAAGTCTTATCTAACGTATCACTTAAAGAACTAATTATAAAACCCCTACCGTTATCAATTTGCATGATAACTATATCTTCAAATTGACCGTCACTAGTCTTCCTAGATATCGTTACCTTTTCCTGCTCTACAAAAGGACTTCCAAAAGTAGTAGCAGAAAGCCACAAATCATATTGGGCATACATCGACTTGCCTTCTTCAACGCCCTTAAGCTTAAAGTATAAACTTATAATTGCTGGCCTATTTATATCCTCTACTAGTCTCGAAAAACCAGGCCTTCCATCAACAGTGGAGGCAGAAGAAACATTTGATGTGACGCATCTTTTCACAAACGACAATGCAGATATAAAGCTAGACTTACCTGTTCTGTTACGCCCGATAAGCGCGTTAAGGTTCATTAATCTATTCTTGTTGGGATTCAAATTATCTATCATGACTCCACAAACATCATCGTCAAAAACATCAAAGTTCTGGATTCGTACACCTAGAAGCATGTTTACCTCCCATAGCGCATAAGCATAAGCACCCTACTAGAGGATACAAAAATAGTGTCCTTTCTAACATAAGAACACTATTAATTATACTATTACTTACTCTTTGTCGATAGCTGTATCTATTTCCTTCAGGTTGTTATTGACCTTGCTAATGCTCTCGCTTAATACATCACTTACGCTAATAAGCAACTGCTTCACATATTGGTGAGCGCTCTTACGAAGTTCTTCAGCCTGCTTATTTGCCTCATTAATGATCTCCGCCGCTTGAGTTCTAGCGCCAAGTGTTATCTCATGCTCGTTTACTTTAAGAGCATACATTCTGTCAGCATCATTAAGGATTTTCTTGCTCTTCTCTCTTGCTGTTCCGATGATGTCTTGAGCACGTGCAACAATATCATTGGACTGAGATACTGATACTGGAAGTCGATTCTTAAGTTCCTCCAAAGAAGCTAACATCTCAGTTCTTTCAATCGAACACTTATCTGTAAAAGGTACACTTCCAGCATCTCTTACGGTATCAATCAATGCGCTTATATGTCTAATCGCATCATACCTCTCGCTAGAATTTTGCATAGGCTGCATATTGGTATTCCTATTATCCATGTTTCTTACGTCCTTTCCTCAACGCTTCAGATACTTCCTCATAAATTTCCTTAGGGACCATCTTTGAGATATCCCCGCCATAATGTCCAACTTCCTTAACAATCGTAGAGCTTGTAAGTGACAAGTCCTCTCGGCATGACAAGAAGATTACATCGTAGTCAGGATAGAGCAACCTGTTTGCTAAAGCCATTTCTGTCTCATAGCGAAAATCAGATTCCGAACGAAGGCCTCTAACTGTTGCCGTAGCACCTGTATCCTTGTACAAATCAACGAGAAGGCCTTGATAGGATATGACCTCGATGTTCTTGTACTTTGCTAGTGACTTCTTAATTAGTTCTTTTCGCTCACTTAACGAAAAGAGAGGATTCTTGGAATCATTCTCCAATACTGCAACAATCAACTTGTCACATATTCTGGAAGCTCTCTTGGCAATGTTTTGATGACCAAGTGTAAAAGGGTCAAAGCTACCAGGAAAAAGTAATACTTTCAAGACTTATCCTCCTAATTACTTATTTCTTCTAAAGAATGTTATCACGGCTAAACCATAACTACAAGAACGCTCGAATTGCATGTTTATTACATCTATGTTGAAAGGAAGTTCAGAAGAATGCTCAACTATCATTACTCCATTCTCACTTAGTAAATTGTACTTGTTGATTTTGTCCGCAGTAAGCATCGCTTGCTTATGCGCGATGTCATATGGCGGATCAAGAAAAATATAGTCAAACACGTTCTCATCTTGACCAAGAATATCCAATGCCTTCTCGCTAGAAACGCACATTAGTTTAAGGCCTTCTTCCTCGGTAATTCTTAGCTTGTCTAGGTTGCGCTTGATTGACTCAATCGCATTTCTACCCTTCTCAACTAAGACTACATTTGATGCGCCACGACTTAAGGCTTCAATGCCCATCTGTCCGGTACCAGAGAACAAGTCTAAGAAGCTCGAGTCTTCAATGCTATAACCGATAGACGAGAAGAGCGCACCTTTAACCATATCCACTGTAGGTCTTGTCGAGAGACCCTTGGGTGCAAACAGATTCGCACCTCTGTATTTTCCTGTAATTACTCTTGGCATGTTTATGTCTTCCTTTTGTAGTTGGTAGAATCTTTTCGAGACTAAAGCGCATTAATCTTATTTGCAAAACGCATTTTGAAGGCCATATTTATTGTTTCCTTAAGCTTTGATGCTTCTTCGTCATCCTTCTTGAGCACCTCATTAACAGAATCGCAAGCGATCTTAGCTAGTGAAGCATCCGTAAAAAGATTTGCCGCTCTCAAAGTAGGAATTCCATGCTGCCTTGTTCCAAAAAAGTCTCCGGGACCACGAAGCTCTAGGTCTTTGTTAGCTAAATCGAAGCCATCTGAACTATGACACATCAATTCTAGTCTTTGGCAAGCTAATTGAGATTTGGTTTGGCTTACTAGAAGGCATATTGATTTTTTATCTCCACGACCAACTCGCCCTCTTAGCTGATGTAATGTCGACAAGCCGAAATTCTCCGAATCATAGATAATCATTACAGTCGCATTTGGATTATCTACACCTACTTCAATTACAGTAGTTGAGACAATAAGCTTAGTATCCATAGAAAGAAAGCTTTCCATTACCCTAAGTTTCTCTGTTTCCTTCATACTTCCATACAATGCCCTCGTCTCGAATCTATCCGAGAGTCCGCTATCCTTAAGAAGTTTCATCATGCTTTGAACGCTTTGCATCTCGATTTCTTCATTCTGAGTGTTCTCAACTATTCTATCGTCGGACAATTCCTCTTCATTCGAGCTGATTCTTGGGCAAACGATATAAGCTTGTTCACCTCTATTTAGGGCATTTATCAGAATTTCGAAAATCTTCTTGTCATCAATCGATCTTATGAAGCACGTTTCAACCTCTTGTCTTCCCTTAGGCTTATGGCGAATTACACTTGTTTGCATATCGGCATAAACTACCATTGCAAGAGTTCTTGGAATAGGAGTTGCTGTCATAATCAGGTTATGAACGCTATTTATTCCTTCTTGTGATGACTTGTTAATTAGTAGCTTTTCTCTTTGCTTAACGCCAAATCGATGCTGTTCATCTGCTATTACCAACGCTAGATTTGAGTATTCTATTTCGTCCGATAGCAAAGCATGGGTTCCAATAATAATCGAAGCCTTGTTACTTGCAATATCTTGTCTAATTTTCTTCTTCTCAGACGCTTTTGTTTTACCCATTAGAAGAACTATATTTAGTCCACTTCCATCGAGAAGCTTACATGCATTATCAAAGTGCTGTTTAGCTAGTACCGAAGTAGGTGCCAGAAGTACTGCCTGCATTCCCATAAGACCTACTATCGCCATCGAAAGTAAAGCTACAACTGTTTTACCTGACCCCACATCGCCTTGAACCAGCCTATTCATAGGCCTATCACTCATCAGGTTTAGTTGAACTTCCTTAAAAGCTTTCTTTTGATCATCTGTAAGTTCAAATCCAAGATTACTGATTATTTTTTCCCAGCGGTTGTGCGTGATTTTACTTAAGCCCTCGTCCTTAGAAACTACTTTAATGGCCTTCTGATTAGCATTCTCATTACCGCTGCTAAGCTTCATGCCAACTCCAAGTAGAATGAGCTCCTCGAAAGCAAGTCTTTTTCGACCCTCTTGTGCTTGATCCATCGACTTAGGAAAATGAACAAACATATAGCTATCCAAAGGGGAACACAACTTCTCATCTTTTACTAGCTGTGGAGGAATAAAATCGGGCAGACTATTCGCAACTAGACTTAGAGCCGTCTTAATCCACTTGTTAATCATATTGGAGTTCAGACCCGAAGTTAGGCGATAAATTGGTCGAACTAACCTTGTTTCTTTGTTATCGACATCCTTCTCTATATGCGGATTGACCATTTGGTACTTCCCGTTGTAGCAAGTTACCACACCATGTACAAAGCACTTGGTTCCACGCTCAAATTTATCTTTCAAATATGGAGAATTGAAAAAGGTTAGTGCAAGCATGCCTGTCGTGTCGCCAACTGTCATATTTACGGGAGAATTATGCTTATAACCCCCTCGAAAAGGAGCTTTCACTACTTGTCCATAAAACGAGACCTCATTACCATCCATCGCCTCAGATATCGTTCGAACACTGGTCCAGTCGCTATATCTAAAAGGCAAGTACGTAATTAAATCGTAAATGGTCTCTATGCCCAGTTTCGCTAGTTTCTCGGCATACTCCTTACCTATTCCATATAGTAAATTTACATTTGATGATAAAGTAATCGCACTCATACAATCAATCTATTATTTTCTTGCAGATTTTGGTCGCGGGACACGTCTCACATTGAGGTTTGATAGCCTTGCAATAAGACCTTCCAAGGAGCACTGCTCTGTGACCAAAACCAATCCATTCCTTTTTGTTAAGTTTAACACACAAATCTTTCTCAATACCTGCAGGATTCTTAGAAGAGGATAGACCCATTCTCCCTGCCACACGTTTGCAATGAGTATCGACTACGATAGCAGGAATTCCATAAATCTCGCCTACCATCAGATTCGCAATTTTACGCCCTATACCTGGGCATTTCATAAGAATATCGACATCTCTGGGGACTTCTTTTGCCCACTCATTTTCGAAAAGAATAGAAAAAGACTTAATGTAATAGCTCTTCTTCGCGTGCATTCCACAAGGTTTAATGATTTGAGCAATATCTTGCTCAGAAGCCGTATCCATACTATTAGGTGTAGGATACTTCTTGAAAAGCTCTTTTGAAACGATATTTACTTTCTTATCAGTACATTGAGCAGACATAATCGCTCTTATGCAAAGTCTAAAAGGCGTTTCTATATCGAGAGTACACGAAGCATTGGGGAAAGCCTCATTCAGGCAATCCACTACGCTAGCTGCATAATCGTCATGAGAGAAATCACTTGTTTGCACTAGAATCCTCCGATTCTTCAGGAGGAAGAGGTAACGAGAAAACGAACATTGCTCCGCCAAGTGTTGCACTCTCGTCCAAGAATATAAACTGCTTGTGCGCCGATAAAATCTGCTTGCAAATATATAAACCCAAGCCATATCCTTCCTGACGTCTAGATGAATCCATCTGATAGAAGCTCTCGAAAACTCTCTTTCGTTTCTCTTCAGGTACTCCAGGACCTGAGTCCTCTACTGTTACAACAAGATGTGGCGGTTCCTCTGGATCATCGTGATCTTCAAACACCCTAATACGAATCTTGCCGTCCATAGGAGTAAATTTAATAGCATTTGTAATAACATTCATCATTACGCGGCAAAGCTGCTGAGCCTCACCGTAAATTTCATTAGGCCCACTTATCTCGAAAAACGTCTTCAGTTCTATGTTCTTGTCCTTTAATTGAGGCTCAAGATGTTGCACTATATCAGACAAAGCATCTTTTAAGCTAAACTTCTCCATAACCTCTGGATTGACATATGATAGCGATGCCGCCTCGGTCATGGAAATTATAAGCGCTCTAATTCTATCAACTTCGTTCTTGATTAACTTTAGATATCTCTCGTGCTTATCTTCAGGAATTGTTCCATCAAGCATAGCTGAAATAAAACCATTAATTGATGTTAATGGAGTTCTTATATCGTGAGCAATACTAGATATAAAAATACCTCTGTCTTTCTCTTGATTGTCTATTACATCTATCATCTCATTTACTGTTTGCGCCATAGCAACCATATCAAGTGAGACAGTAAGGCTAGACCCCGAATACTCGTCCGTGTATTTCTTGTCTACTCTTGCAGAATAGTCACCCTCAGCAACCTTTCGCACCGTCTTTGAAATATGTCTTACTGGGGCTAGGCTCAACCATACAAAACCAATAAATAAGGCTACTGCAATTACTAAAGCAATGATCGTAGGTAGCGTATACAAGCTAATAAACTCTCTTCTCGAGGCATCTATATTTGCTTGACTTGTAACAATGCAAATGGCATCCGTCCCTTCAAATCTTGATGCGCTTATCAACTCGAATGAAGAACTATTATTTATTACATCTATGAAATTATCGTCGTTTGACAGTCTCTGCCTAACCATCTCAATCACATCTTGCTTAAGAACTACATTACTAGAATTCGACGACACGTCTTCAGCAAATCTAAAGGATGGATTAATTTCACTAATAACAATATCTCCATCAGGATTTACAATATATATACTTGAATATTCAGAGAAAGAAGAATCCGTAAATCTTCTTTGCAAGAGGCTCGTTATCTGATAATTAATCGAATCAGGATCAGCGCTATCAAGATTATCTTCAAGCATGTACTCCTGACCGTTAGATAATGCATTTGCATCTTCAACTATATTGCGAGTAATATTTTGAAGTCTAACCTTCTCAATGGTGATCCATTGAGCCATCATATTTTCGTACGATAGGAAAAGAAGCACAGCAAAAACTATTACTGTGCTTACTACTAAAAACATAATCAATATAAAAGCAAGATTTGCCGATACGTTTCGTCTTTTCTTAACCATTCGAATTACTCAGCTAATACTGTTTTTGTCTCGAACTTATATCCTACACTCCAAACTGTTTTAATGCTCCAACCTTCATTAATACCGTGGGCTTCAATCTTCTCACGAATTCTCTTAACGTGAACATCTACAGTTCTAGACTCTCCATAAAAATCGTAGCCCCAAACATTCTCAAGAAGTTGTTCTCTCGTAAATACTCTGTTGGGGTTAGAAGCCAAGAAGAATAAGAGTTCCAATTCCTTAGGAGGCATATAGATTTCTTCACCATCAACTGTTACTACATACTTAGCCTTATCAACCGAAAAGCCTGGGTATGTGATAATCTCGAGTGATTTGCTATCACTTACATCTTCTTTAACGGCAGCCACTGTATCTCTCTTTTCACATCTACGAAGAACAGCCTTAACTCTAGCTAGTAATTCCTTTGGTTCGAAAGGTTTTGCTACATAGTCGTCAGCTCCAAGTTCAAGACCTATAATCTTGTCAAGAGCATCAGTTCTTGCAGTCAACATAATAATTGGCGTATTGCTATTCTTTCGAATCTCACGACATACATCGTAGCCATCCATACCAGGAAGCATTAAATCCAAGATAACTATATCAGGATTAGATGCATGGAAAGTCGAAAGAGCTTTATCACCTTGCATACAAACTGAAACAGCATAGCCCTCTTTCTCGAAATAGAGACGAAGCACCTCAATTATGCTTGCATCATCATCAACAATTAAGACCTTCTTCATGTAAAAGCTCCTTTCAGTTACTCGCGTACCTCGTTGATTCTCTCAACTTCTTTAGTAAAAGAGTCAACATCAGTGAAATCTCTGTAAACAGATGCAAATCTGACATATGCAACCTTATCGAGTTTCTTCAAGCGTTCCATAAGCATTTCACCAATTTGATCAGAAGTCGTCTCCAGACTATGTTTCGACTGTAAACTCGCTTCTACGTCATTTACTATGCTCAATAAATCATCATTCGTGACAGGCCTCTTTGAACAAGCGGCTACTAGTCCCTTCAGAATCTTATCTCGTTGGAATTCCTGACGAGTACCATCTTTCTTGATGACATTAAGCTGCATTTCTTCCATTCGCTCTATTGTCGTAAATCTAGTTCCACACACAAGACATTCACGACGACGACGTATCATCTTTCCGTCTTCAGCAGCTCTAGTATCTATTACTTTGTCGTCAGCACATCCACACTTAGGACATTTCATTCAATATCACCTGTTATAGCGAGATTACTCGCCATCCTTACCAAACATAAACCAAGGCTTAGCCGTCTTCTGAGGATGTTCCTCTGGAGCTGGAGCTGGAGATACGTTTGTTGTTGGACGTCCGCCCTGATAAGGAGGAATTGAACTTGGTGCACTCTGAGGCTGCGCTTGTGGCTGTTGTGGACGAGCAGCATAAGGAGGAATTGGCTGCTGTACAGGAGCAGAAGGCTGTCTTGCTTGTTGAGGTTGCTGCACTGGCTGTACAGAAATATTTCCTGTATCTACATCAGAGACTGGCTCGGATACTGGTCTCTTAGCACTTACTGGAGCATTCACAGAATCATCTCCAAATAGGAAACCAGGAGCTGTTCTTTGTTGTACAGGAGCAACTACAGGCTCAGCATATACAGGTGTTACCTGCTGTGGCTGTTGTACTCTATTCTGATCCGGCAAAACACCAGGATTTGATCTGGAAAGAATTGATGTGCTAGCACGGTGGCCTACAGAAGCATTAACTGTATTCTCAAAACCAGATGCAATAACAGTAATCATGATTTCATCATCAACAGACTCATCAATTACAGCACCAACAATAATGTCAGCCTCTGCAGCAACTGCGTCGCGAACTACAGAAGCGGCACGATCAATCTCTTGAAGTGTCATACTGCGTCCACCAGTAAAGTTGATAATAACTCCACGAGCGCCTTCGATTGTTGTATCAAGTAGAGGGGAGTTAATCGCTTGCTTAACAGCATTAATTGCTCTATCCTCGCCAGAAGCACGACCAAGTCCCATGTGGCAAACACCTGCTCTTGTCATTACTCTTCTAACATCTGCCAAGTCCAAGTTAATTAGTCCCGGAATAGCAACAAGGTCCGAGATACCAGCAACACCATACTTTAATACTTGGTCAGCCATGTTGAATGCATCCCCAATTGAAGTATTCTCATCAACTGCATTAAGGACCTTATCATTAGCAACAACTATTAAGGAATCAACGTACTTCTCCATCTCTCTAATTCCACGCTCAGCATTAGCTCCTCTACGAGGACCTTCAAAGCCGAATGGTCTAGTAACAACTGCAACTGTAAGGATTCCTAACTCTTGGGCAATCTGAGCTACTACAGGTGCGGCACCAGTTCCAGTTCCACCGCCCATACCAGCTGTAATAAATAACATGTCAGTGTTCTTAATTGCTGATGCAATCTCATCCTTAGACTCTTCAGCAGCCTTCTCGCCGATGCTAGGATCAGCACCACAACCAAGGCCACGAGTAACCTTCTCTCCTATTTGAATTCTAATGCTAGCTTTTGATCTAGCTAGCGCTTGATTATCCGTATTTATTGAGATAAAGTCGATTCCCTGAACTCCACTTTCTACCATTCTGTCAACGGCATTACATCCACCACCGCCGACACCGATTACCTTTATTGAAGCAAAGGCTTCATCGTCCAGTACAAATCCTCTTTTATTCTCTGACATAAACTAAATCCTCCAGTCACGTAAATATAAAGTTGATATATTCACATATCAAATATGACCAATATATAGTGTAACAATTTGAATTGTAACCTAAATATAGGACAGTCACAATACAAAAGGCACTCTTATCTTTCAAGTATGTTAAATTTGCTTTCCAATTATTTTAACATTTATTGATACTCGCGGTAAACATATTCCTCGCCCGTCATATCTAGAGCTCCGTCTGGCAGATTATCAAAGGCATTCTCAGTAATTGAATATAAAAGCCAATTCATGTCATCGTTAATGTTATCTATAGCTTCAAGCTTTACTTGCAAGGTTGCACCATTAGGTAGCACGAAAGTTAAAAAGATATTTCCCCCTGGTACTACTCTAACTTCAAGAAGGTTCTCGAACATACTATATTCCGTATCTCCGCCATTGATATCAGCAGCAAGAACAGCGCCAAGAACTACCAGCGACTTGTTATAATCCGTGGTGTTAACCACTTGAATAGGTTGAGATATCTCAACGGAACTGACATCCATTCCACAAACTAATGGATGAATATCTTCTAGTCCGTCAAATGAATTGAATTCCACTACTACTCCATTCAAATCCACAGAAACATAGCCATCAGGAATCTCGATATAAGCGATTTTGGATCGCTCAACAACATCAATCTTAATGGTTGACGGAAAACTAATAGTGATGCGAATATCTTCTACATAAGCGTTCTCATTCTTTATCTTATCTTCAGTTTTGCCATAATCCAGGCGAAAATAATCAATAATGTCGCCACTAATTCCTGACATCAAATGACTGCCATACTGTATCCCCGCCATCTCGCAGATTTTCTCATCCGATATCACTTGATTTCCATTGATTTCAATGATTTGCACCCTGAAGGAAGGCAAGAAGAAGAATCCTAGCACCAACATTATGATTGATACTCCAAGTATCGCAACAAGCGTGCCCTTAAAAGACAGAGGAAAATTCGGAAGATACTCTTTCTTGCTATCAAAATTTACTCTAGAGCTAAAATTACTCTTGAAACAATTAAGCTTACTTATTGACTCTTTAATTTGTGGTAGTAAGCCTTTGTATTGCTTATTGGATTCGTGCGAAACCTTACTATCTGTGGTTTTAACTTTAGTCTCAACAAAATCACTATTGCTCAAGTTTGAAGACAAAGAATCCTCCTCACTGATAGCTTCATTTTTACTATCAGCGTGACTAGCATTAGTTTCTTCATTCGAAGACGACAATTCGCTCGAAAAGATTCTCTTTAATTCTTCATCATCCATTTTGCTTAACCTTTATTTGTCCAAAAATCGCATCCGCAATTCTCTTATCACTATCCATTACAGCAAGCTTTTTCGCGTTGCTTCTCATCGTCTCTTGTTTCTTATTGTCATCAAGTAGGTCTCTAAGTATAGAATCCAGTTTGCCTTGCGCAACATCACTATCGCTAATTTGAATAGCCGCGCCAGGGTCACTTAACATTGTCGCGTTGAAGGTTTGATGATCATGAGCAGCATGTGGGTATGGAACAAGAATTGAACAGGCTCCAACTGCTGCTACCTCTGCGCAAGTAACGGCACCAGATCTAGTAATACTAACGTCTGCTTGGCTTAGAAGTTGGTAAGGATTGTCTATGTATTCCATAATTGTTAAATTGTTGGGCTTATCCACAACAGAATCCATAAAGGCTTGCTGTTGTTGCTTCCCAGCACTTAGAACAAAGTGCGTATCTGAGAAGACATCGCTTCTTGATGCTTCTAACGCAAATTCATTTAGAGTCTTCGCGCCAAGACTTCCGCCCATAATAAACACTATTTTCATTGACTTATCTATACCAAGCGAAGACTTAACATCAACCTCGTTGCAACTACTAATCAGTGCTGTTCGAATTGGATTACCTGTGAAAATTGCTTTTCGCGCGTTCTTAAAGGTACTTGAATGGTTAGAGAAACCTGTCATTACAACTGTAGCCTTACGAGCCAGAAGCTTATTCGCGCGGCCAGGAAAAGCATTTGATTCGTGAAGAAATACCGGGATTTTCTTCTTAGAAGCCTCAAGAAGAAGTGGCGCACAAACATATCCGCCAGTTCCAATGACCGCATCAGGAGCAAAGTCGCTAATTATCTTAGCGCATTGCTTTCTGCCGACATATAAAGCTTTAATTGCTGCAAAAAGCTTTGGTGTAGGACGCATTGGAAAAGGTCTTGCTTCGATATACTTCATCTCGTAACCGGCTTTACTCACAAGCTCGTTCTCAAGTCCTTTTTCGCGACCGGTGAAAATAATATCACAATTATCGCCTTGTTGCTTGCATCTTTGAGTAATCGCGTCAGCGATAGAAATAGCAGGATTAATGTGTCCTGAGGTGCCTCCGCCTGTAATAATAAACTTATAATTCATATACCTACTTTGATTCCTTCGTTCTTTGCGTCAACATCTTGAGATGCACTTGCTAGGTTAACTTGCTGCTCAATTGCTGGTTGCTGGGGCTTAAACATAGTGCCCTCAGTTCTTGATACACATAGCACCATACCGAACGCCACAAAAAGCAACACTTGAGCTGTACCGCCATAACTCACAAATGGCAGTGTTACTCCAGTTGCAGGAATTACCTTAAGCTCAACTGCAATATTTAACATGGCTTCAATCATTATCAAAAAGGTATATCCTACCGCAATTATTCGTCCGAAAACTGTCTTTGTTTTTCGCGCGACATTCATGCCAAGGGCAAAAACGACCAGATAGATCAGAATCAGTATCGTCCCTCCTACTAATCCAGTTTCCTCAACATAAACGGAAAAAATATAGTCATTCTCAGCCTCAGATACATATGAATACTTAGACCTTGAATTACCTAAACCAAGTCCCCATACGCCACCAGAGCCAAGCGCGTTACTTGCGCTGTCAACCTGTCTAGTATCATCCTCCGACAAAGTCGAGGATCCTTCATCTGCATCTTGAGCAGCATATATCTCAAATCGCTTAAATACGTGGGAGAAATTTCTTAAGATTTTATCTCGAAAACCAGCAGAAGACGCCATAAAAATGCCTATGCAAAGAGCTCCAACTGGAATAAATACAGCCATTCCAATAAGCCAAGATTTAAGTTTTACGCCAGAAACCAGAACACATATCGCACAAATCAATCCAACAATAATGAAACAGGAGAAATGCGGTTGAATAAGAATAAATACATCAAGAACAAGCATACATCCAACTGGCAAAATGAAATCCAAGAAAGCGTCCTTAAGTGCCTGATATTTTGGATTAGAAGCCACAAGCTTACCTTTCTTACGTAGCTCAACAATCATAGTTCGATAGATAGCGTAACATAGAACAACGGCTATCTTCACAAGCTCGGATGTTTGGAATTCAAATCCAAGATTCAGCCATCTTTTGGCATTACCATGAGCTGTTCCTACTAATCTAGTTAGAATAATCAGAGCCAAAGCTACAGCATAAACGCCAACCATAATCCATCTCTGGTTATACCAACGCAATGGTATTCTTTCGATAACAAAACATGCAACCAATCCTAAGGAAGAGAAAAAAATCTGTTTAACAACATAATACGAGGAATCAGCATGTTCGGAATATGCTATCGGTCCTGATACTGAGTAAAGAATTACGAGGCCAAAGACCACCAAAATGAAGAGCATAATAATCATAGGTATATTTGACTTACCCTTACTCATAATTGGTATTGAATTTTGCTTTCTCATCTCAGTCAACTTTACTTAGCTCCTCAGCATACTTTTGAAAACCAAAAGCATTAGATGCTTTAAACAGAATGCAATCATTTGGCTTAATAATCTTAAGCAAGGAATCCATTACGTCTCGACTATTCTCACACTCTATTATTTTGGCCTTTCCTTTGCCCTCGTTATATCCACGAACAAAATCCACCTTATTGTCACCGGTCAATATTACAAAATCGAAATCATAATTCGCACAATCAAGACCCGTCTTCTCGTGTAGGAAAGGAGCAAAGGAGCCCATCTCGAGCATTCCGCCTAAGCAAGCAATCTTTCTTTGGTTCTTTCCAACAACATTCAAATTAGCGAACGCTGCCTCCATAGATTCAATAGAAGCGTTGTAAGCATCATCGATTATCGTGTACTTTGGAGTATGAATAATCATGCCTCTTCCAGCCATTTGCTTATATTCTAACAGTTGTGAGGTAACTTTATCCGTATTAATTCCAAGAATTAATGCACATGCAAATGCAAACATCGCATTGCGCACATGATGAATACCATAATCCTTAATTCGTACATCTCTTATATGGCTAGATTGACCCCTACAAAGCAAGTCAGCATCAAAGACTGTACCTTCTTCATCCATCGTGATATTGGACGCGTTTACGCTTACAATATCCTTGCTTGGTCCTACAATTGACGTTGAAGCAAGGAACATATTGCAAGGAAGGTTATTCATGCAATAGTTACGAAGTAGCTCATCATCGTCATTAATAACAAGAAAGCCTCCGGATTGTATTCCTTGAATAATCTCAGTCTTAGCGAGCAAAATTTCTTCTCTAGAACCAAGACGTTCTATGTGACAGTATCCTACATTTGTAATACAAGCTATATCTGGACATGCTATGTTAGTTAAGTATGAGATCTCATCTCTTTTTCGCATACCCATCTCAAGTACAAGAATCTCAGTATCCTCTGGCGCCGATAAAATCGTGAATGCCAGACCAATCTCGTTATTCTCATTCTTCTTAGTCGAGAAAACCTTCTTATCATAAGATAGGCCAAGCGCTATCATCTCTCTTGTCGATGTTTTACCAATTGAACCTGTGACACAAATCGTCTTCATGTTGTGCTTAAAACGATAATATCTTGCAAGCTTACCAATAGCAACCACCGTATCCTCAACAATAATAGAAATCGTTCCATTTGCGCACTTATTCTCATCAGAAATCAATTGTACTATCGCGCCCTTTTCCTTAACTTCCTCGCAGAACTCATGGCCATCAAATTTCTCGCCTTTTAGCGCGACAAAAAGTTGCCCTTCTTCTATTGTCCTTGAATCTTTCGATACGCCCGTTACATAAATGGTGCCAATATCTTGCATCACATTATTAGAATATATAAGCCTGCCTTCGGTAGCATTTACTATCTCAGATAGCGAAAACATCATGCTCATTGCTTCTTTTCCTCCAAGGCCAAAACAACATCTGATGCAACCTTACTATCGGAGAAGAATATTCGTCTCTTATGCTCAAATTCTTGATAGTTCTCATGTCCTTTGCCCGCAATAATTACTGTATCTCCTGGCTTTGCCATAGAAATTGCCTTTTGAATCGCTTGAGCTCTGTCTTCGACAACCTCATACTTTCCACCGGTTGACATAATGCCTTCTTCAATCATAGCTATGATACTCATCGGTTCTTCATCACGTGGATTGTCCGAGGTAATAATCGTGTAGTTAGCAAAGTTTCCCGAAACCACGCCCATTTCCCTTCTTCTTGTGTATGAACGATTACCTCCACAACCAAAGACTGAAATGATATCACCTTTTGTATATTCACTAAGAGATTTAAGCACACTTTCCAAACTTGCAGCATTGTGCGCATAGTCAATTAGAATGCTCAATCCCAGTTTATTCTCTACTGGCTGAACCCTGCCAGGAACCTTCGCTGTAGCAAGACCCTTAAGCACGGTTTCAAAGTCAACCTTCAATAAACCCGCCGTACAAATTGCGCAAAGTGCGTTATATACGTTGAATTTTCCTGGCAATGACAAGAAAACCTCGCCCTCATACCAAGGGCAAACCAAATTAAACAAGGAACCAGAAACGCCATTTCTTACTTCGTGTCTTATATTCTTTGCATAGCAATCGCTATCCTCAGTTAGCCCATATGTATATACGGGGCACCTTGAGGAAGCGTAATTTATTACTTGTTTTGCAACAGCACAATCCGCATTGATAACAGCTGTTTTTGTGTTATCAAAAAGTACTAATTTGCTCTCAAGATAGTCGCGCATATCCGGATGTTCATTCGCGCTAATATGATCCTCATAAAAGTTAGTAAAACAGCCTATGTCAAATCTAATGCCATAAACTCTGTCAAGCTTAAGCCCTTGAGATGAGACCTCCATAACGCAACTATCGAATTGCTTTAATGCCATTTCCTCTAGGTCTGCAAAAAGCTCATGCGCATCTGGAGTAGTATTCTTAGTTTCTCTTTCTTCCTTACCAAAGCACTTTCCAACAGTACCAATAAGTCCCGAAGCATTATCATCTAGCTCAAGAATGTTATGGATCATGTATGTGGTGGTTGTTTTTCCTTTGGTACCTGTAACTCCAACTAAGTCCATTCGATCTTCAGGATGATTAAAGAAAGCCGCACACAAAATAGCTAGTGCTCGCCTGGTACTCTTGACTTCAATTATTGTAATGTCTGAGTCCCCATATAAACTGATAAGCTCATCATCTGGGAAGCTCTTTCTATCGGAATCAACTACAATGCATCCTGCTTTATTCTCTATCGCTTTAGGGATATAAGAGTGTCCGTCTACTTCAAAGCCAATAATAGCAACGAAAAGGCTATCTTTAACAACTTTCCCAGAATTCTCTTCTATCGAAGAAACTCTTCTTCTCATTGAACCAGAAATCAATCTGTATTCCGTTCCCTGAAAAAGAGTAGAAAGCAACATTGACATTAGATTTTCCTCCTGTACTATTCAGCAAAACCATTCATACACAATTATATATTTTATTATAATATGTGCCAATTAGAAGCTTTCCTCTTCTTTTCGATTTATTACATAAATATTCTTGTTGGCCTTAGTCTATTTTCGCGAAAAGAAACAAATTCACGAGTTCTTAATCTCAATTCTTTCGGCCGTTAGTATTATATCGCGTTGACATCCCATTGTAGGTATCGTTGTCTCAGAATTCTCGTCACTTGGCTCACTTGCTGGCGTATCACTTGGTGATATTCCATCCTCTCCGCCTCCAAAATCAACAGGCTCACTCGTTGGTGTTCCAGAATAATCCGCCGTTGGAACTAAGGTTACGGTTACAATCGTACCAGCATTGATATTTGTTCCTACTTCAATACTTTGAGCATTACAGATACCGGTAATCTCACCTTCTATGGAGCAATTCAAATTTGCATCTCTTAATGCCTCAATACACTCCATAGCTGACTTCCCAATTAAGTTCGGAACATTTGTCTTAAGCATTTCCTCGTCCGTTACTCCATCAGGATACAAGACGACAATACCTGTACTATATAGCGTATCGTTTATCGAAGGATATGTAAAGCCGACAACAGTATCAGCATTCATGTCTGTAGTGCCATAGATTGAAGAAATCCCGTTCGCTCCTATAGTTGCGCTTGCTTGCGTAGCTGTCATACCCGAAACAGGCTGAATGTAATACCTTATTACCATATCGTCGTACTCGTCTTCGGTAAATACTCGCTCGACACCCATATAGGTTAATGTACCTTCAACGATTTGAGCTGCCACTGCCGCTGCAGCTGAAGATCCTACTGTCTTATCCTCTGGCTTATTAAGTACTACGAGAACCGCAATTTGCGGATTATATGAAGGTGCATAGCAAGAGAATGACAAAACGTGCATTCCTGCTTCCTCGCCTATCTCGATAGTAGATGTAGATGTTTTTCCAGCAACAGAATATCCCGGAACTTGTCCAGCTGAACCAGTACCATCGTTTACTACGCCCTCCATCATTGCGCGAACTCTCGCACAAGTCTGCTCAGAGAATATCGTTCGAATTACTTCAGGTTCAATCTCGTCAATTATGTTGCCCTCGCTATCAGTAATGTAGCGAACAAGGTGAGGCGTCATCAGCGAACCACCATTAATAATTGCGCAATACGAATTCAGAAGTTGTATAGGAGTGACAGTTGCAGACTCGCCAAATGACAAACATGCCATATCGACGTATGTTGGATCCGTATGGAAGATACCAATTCCTTCAGCAGGCAAATCTATTCCAGTCTCTTCATAGAAGCCAAATGTATGAACATATTCATAATAGTCTTCTACGCCAATTCTATAAGCAAGCTGAACGAAAACAGGATTACATGAGTTCTCAAATGCCTGAAAGAGCGACTCAATCCCATGATTATACCCATTTGTTTTCTGAAGCCAGCAAGAAATTTGGAACTCTGGTGAAATATCAATAGGAGCATCAGAGAATTCTTCAGCCTCATTTGTTAGATTCTCCTCAAGAGCTATAGCTGTGGTAAGGGCTTTGAAGGTCGAACCGGGCTCATAAGTATCAGATATGCATCTATTGCGCCAAACATTACTCATTAAGTAATTAACTTGCTGGTCCTCAGTAAAAGAATCCCACAACACGTCTTGCATTCCAAATGGTACTGCATAAGGATCATTCAAATCATAATCAGGAAGCGAAACCATAGCTAGAATAGCTCCGGTATATGGATTCATAACAATTGCCGTAACTCCATCTCTAGGAGAATAAGTCTCATATGCATCACGACATGCTTCCTCAGCAATTCTTTGAATGCTTAAGTCCAAGTTAAGAACCAAATTATTACCGTTTACTGGCTCAACTGTAGTTGCTTCCGAATATGGTAATACTCCGCCAGTCTCGCCGTCGACTTCAGAATATCTATATCCATCTGTACCCGAAAGGACATCGTTGTAATAAGACTCTAGTCCATAAAGACCAGAAAGTGATTCGCCATCATTACGTGCGTAACCAATTACTTGAGATGCAAATCTTCCATAGTTGTAATATCGTTGAGGTACTGCCGTCAAAGAAATACCATTAATCTCATTCTCTTCTAAATATGTCGCGAGACTTTCTGCATTATCTGTCGAAATATTACGGCACAAGTCCATACCAGCGACCGAAGCACGCTCGTCTATATTGGGATCATCGTTCTCTGGAAAAACACTCTCCAAATATTCTATGTCTAGACCAAGCATGGAGCTTAAGTCTGAGAGAAGCTGAGTTCTTTTCGCGAGGAGATCAGCATCTGTGCTATCTCCAAGGCTTTGAAGCACCGCGTTAGGTGAGCAAACAATTGTATAATCATATGTGTTTGATGCCAATTGAATGCCGCTAGCATCATAGATTACGCCTCGCTGCGCTGTGTATGGCAAGAGAAGCCATTGAGTTTGAGAAGCGGCTCGCGCGGATTTGTCATAATTGACTACAGTTGCTTGATATAGCGAAAAAATCAAATAAAGCGAGAAAAGCGACAATACCAACCAACATGATATTACCCACAGTTTGGAACTCTTCTCATTGTGTCCATATATCATTAGAAATTGCTCCTGCCAATATAGCTATTACTACGTATTGTTACGATAGTACTCAGCCAAGTTGTTTATCGAATTCTCAAGAGCCTCTTCGCTTATACCATCTTCATCATATGCCTCAACAGTAATAAGCTTGTCATTACCCGGCATAGGTAGAATTACTAATTGATTAGCGTTAGGGTCTTGCATACCTAATGCAAGTGCCTGAGATCTAATGACATCCATGTCAGTAATTCCGCTAACGCCCTCTTCTGCATCGACGATTTGCTGCCTTAGTGCAGATATTCTATCCTTTGCATCAGAATTATCTCTACTTAATTCTCCCATTTCACTTTGTGGATACAAAAGAAGCGAGAAGAAAACTCCTGCTAGGATTATAGCACCAACAAACATAATTGTTTGCAATGCTCTTCTTCTTGATAGTCTAGCTTCTCGTCTTTTCTCTTCTTTCGCCAAATCAGAGTTCATATACTCTGGATGATTTCTAGCGTAGCTTCTTGTTTTCTCATTGACTTGCGTTGAATTTAAGTAGTCATTCTTTGTCTCTTCGATTACTAGACCGTTAGTGTAGCGAAGTGTTGCTTTCTTTTCGGAAAGAAGCGCTTCAATATCAAGGCCAACTTCGTACTCATGTGTACTTAAGTTTGGTCTTGCTAAAGTATTCACTTTATCCTTCCTTTTGTCCTTCACTGTCACTTACCTACTTTTCTTCGTTATTATTTCTCTCGAAAACCCTAAGTTTGCAGCAATGCGCTCTTGAGTTCTCTTTTATCTCTTCTTGTGAGGCAATAATTGGTTTCTTGCCAACAAATCGTCCTAGACTAACCTTCCCACAAACACAAATAGGAAAATCTCGAGGGCATGTGCAAGGATTCTCTAGCTTCTTATATGCTTCCTTAACTAGTCTATCCTCAAGTGAGTGGAAGGTAATAATTGCAAGCCTTCCATTTGGCTTAAGTAATCTAGGAGCCTTCTCCAAAAGCTTTTCAACTGACTCCAACTCATGATTAACCTCAATACGAATCGCTTGAAAACACCTTCTAGCAGGATGCTGATCCTCATTTCTAGCCTTCGATGGAACGTAGCTTGCTATTTTGGAGGCAAGCTGTTTTGTACTAACAAAAGGCTCTCTTGCTCTATCGCGTACGATTCCGTCGGCTATTCGTCCTGAGAATCTTTCCTCACCATATTCTCGAAAAATTCTTACCAGCTCTTCCTTTGAATATGTGTTTACTACTGTTGATGCACTGAGTCTTTGCTGTTCGTCCATTCTCATATCTAATGGACCATCAACTGCATAGGAGAAGCCACGTTCCGCCGTATCAATCTGATGCGATGAAACTCCAAAATCGGCAAGAATTCCGTCTACTTTTTCAAGGTTCAATTCTGTTATTACTTCGTCGATTTTCGAAAAATCCGACTTTATCAATTCCCAATTCTTATCAGAGTACTTTTCCCGTCTCTGCTCACATCTACTCAATGCCTCGTCGTCTTTATCTAGAGAGATAAGCATTCCCTTAGACGACAGTCTATCTAGAATTCCAGAACTATGTCCTCCACCACCTGCAGTGCAATCAACATAGATGCCATCCTTCTTTATGTCCAACGCTTCCATGCACTCTTCGAAAAGCACAGGAACGTGATAATCATCACAAGCCTTCAACATAATACTTAGTGTCGAGACCTTCTATGCTTAGAAGCTCATCGGTCTGACCCTCATAGAAGCTACGAGTACATATATCGAGCTTCCCCATAATGTCGAAAACACAAATCTCGTCGCCTGGATTTGCATTGATTCTCTCCCACAATTCGTTTGTGATTGAGATTCTTCCTTGAGAATCGGTCGATACCTCAAGCGCCTCTCCGACAATCGCTCTTTGAATTGTTCTAACATTGTTGTCCATGGAGTTTAGTTTGCTTAATTGATCTTTAATACTATCGAAGTGCTCCTTCGAATATACACAAAGATAGCCTTTATCCAGGCTATTTGTCACAACGAGATCAGTTCCCATCAAATCTTTCAATCTGGTAGAAATAATAAATCTGCCTTTTGCATCAATTCGCTTTGTATCTCGTGCCACACAAAACTCCTATACTTCGGGATAAATTCCATTTTGAAAATGTTTTGCGCCTTTAAGCGCTCCACAAATCTCCATCAAACTGGAACATTGCTCCCTTTTCTGCCACTTGTTTGTATTGTATTCGTAAAATTTCTTATAATCAAGAGGTTTTTACTCTTTTCATTACATTTTTTCTTCTTCGTGACAGAAAAGTTGTGAATTGATGTCTTCTTAAAACGTGGAATACTCGCTGGGATTGGTTTTTGAATTCAAATGAGTCCTGCCCTAATTCTTCACGTTCTTTTAGAGACAACAAAAAACGCCACGCGAACGTGACGACTTTTTGCTTGAACTTTGAATCTAATTAGCCTTCTGTATCTTCCTCAGGTTCGGAATCGTTAACGGGATCCGAGTCTGAGTCGGAGTCAGAGACAGAGTCGGAATCCGAGTCATGAGATGACTCATCATCAGAATCATCTACTTCGTCACCTACTCCTACAACATCAATACCACTTACATCCACTTCTACTCTGAAGCCGTCTTCTCCTTCAATTAGAATATGTCCGTCTTCATTAACGAAATCCAACTCATCAAATCTCGAACCCAAACGTCTTGCTACCTCGTCAAAGTCAATTTTATTAATGTCCTTAGCCATTTGCGAAGAGAACATAGTAATGGAAGTAATTCCAAGAATTATGGAAAGAACCAAAGCTGAAATACCTACAATAATGAATATTTTCTCGACTTTTTTCATTTTAGCTCACCTTAAAATCCTTCCTTGCATAGCTTGCTATTCCACTTGATGTACTTAATTAAGAATACGATGTAATACTTAACTAGGAAATACGACAGAACCATTCCAGCTATGCTTACTAGGAACGATGCTATAAGGAAAGTAATGACTGGAGCTAGGTATGCTCCTAAACCAACGCCGGTAACTGCCAATGCTATAGCGCCAACTATTGAACCAAAGAAACCAGTAAGGCTTGTTCCAACAATTCCAAGCACTAAGCCTGCTAACCATAACCATAACCATACTCCAATAAAGATATTAAACAGAATAACAAAGATGATACCACCTGATGCATCCTTCTTAGCAGGAGCTGAAACACATGTGGTATTAGGATTCTTTTTTCTAAGAATATCTCCCAAAGTTGTAGCAGCATCTTCCTTGTATGCCTTAGCCATATCTACAGGATCGCCAAGTTCTTCGCAAATTTGCCCCTCTGTCTTGCCATTATCGATTCCAATATCAAAATGTGCGCTTAGTTCTTCAACTATCTCCTGAACGTCCTTATAGGTATACGAGCCCATTTCCCTAGAGAGAATCGTCATGTAGTCTTTCTTATTCATTTGGTTCTCCTTCCAATATTTGGTTCACGACTGCTGTGAACTCTTTCCAATCCTTGCGGTATTCATTTAATACTTTACGGCCTTCATCTGCCAAGCGATAGTACTTTCTTGGAGGACCGGTTTGGGATTCCTTAAGATAAGTTGTTACCAGGCCATCCTTAGCCAGTTTTCGTAGTAGAGGATAGACTGAGACATCTTCGACCTCAATCGTTTTGGATAGATAGTCAGCCATGTCATAACCATAATTATCATCCCTATCCAGTACAGCAAGAACGCACATATCCAAAATACTTTTCTTGTATTGCGTATTCATTAGCGTTCCTCACTTTCAATACTGAAGTTTCTTACATAGTGATAGTATCACGGTACTGTAAATTTTATAATACCTAAATTCAATCAGTACTGCGAACTTTCTTCTACGGTTACAGTTTGAATGTTTTTCGCGCGAAAAATCATCTCAAATTCGAAATGAGACTTGCAGAATACTAATAAACAGCAATCAGCTACAAATACTAAGCTTCTTGTTGTCTATTCATAGAAATATTGAGAATAATTCCAAACGAAATGTAGTTTACGAGTAACGACGTTCCGCCCAAGCTAATAAATGGGAGCGGAATTCCTGTAATAGGAAGTAAGCCAACAGACATTCCCATGTTCTCAATGAAGTGGAAAGCGAATGCGGCAGCAATACCAATTATTATGTACGAATAAGATGCTTTGTTACATTTACTTGCTACATAAAGGCAGCGGCATATAAAGAAGAATGCCAAGCACAACAACACCGTCGTACCGATGAATCCAAGGTGCTCGGATACTGCAGAGTATATGAAATCACTTTCCTTTACAGGAACAGAAACACGAACGCCTGTATTATTTCCCGCAAGTCCTCCAGAAGCAATCGCAAGCTTAGATTGAACAAGATTGTACTCAGCCTTAGGATCTGACCCCTCGAAAACAAGCGACAAGATTCTCTTCTTTTGGTAGCCTTCAAGATAGAAATTCCAAACTAATGGAATTCCTGCAACAATTCCTAGTGAAGCGGCAAGCAAGAAGTATCTATACTTAACACCCCATACGAAAAGAACACACACAAATGAGAAAGCAATAACCATCGCTGTTCCAAAGTCTGGCTGTTTAAAGATAAGAAGCATAGGTGGTGCATAAACAGCTGCAATAAGTCCTAGACCTTTCCACATACTAAACTCTTTACTATTCATACGTTCAAATAAATCCGCGACAACCATGACTAATCCGATTTTTGCAAGCTCAGAAGGTTGGAAATTTCCAAGAACAGGAAGATTCAACCAAGCATCAGCACCCCATTCAGCCATCATTGAATAATTATCAAGCGGAACAAGTAACAACAGGAACATCGCCGAAGCGTAGATAATCCAGCTTAATACCTTAAGCAACTGCGTATCAATGAAGCAGATTACAAGAGCGCAAAAGATTCCAAGCATGGCAGCAGCTATTTGACGATAAAGATTGCCAGGATATGCAGCATACCCTTCTGAAAGAACCTTATTCAATACATATATTCCAATAATTGTGAGCAATATTACAGGAACGACCAAATAAAAATCGATCGAACGGAAGCGAGTAATATTTCTGCTTCTCTCAATTCCCGTCTTCTGAATTTGCATTATCGTCTGTCTCCGAAGAAACGTCAGTTGTAGAAGAAACAGATACTTCTTGATTTGTTTCTTCTCTTACTGCTTTTTCCACCTTCTCCACCTTTTTATTTGAGTCTAGGAAAGTCTTATTCATAAGCTCTTCCGATATATAGACTCTCTTGATATTCTTCTTGTAAGCAACTACTAGATAAATCACTCCAGATACTACTAGAACAGCAGAAAACAATTGCGATGTTCTTATTCCAGTATCTCCAATGTATAGAGAATCAGTACGCAATCCTTCAATGAAGAAACGCGCAACTCCATACAAAATCATGTAGACAGCCATTGATTCAAAGGCGTGCTTCGAATATTTTCGAACATAAAGAAGAATAAAGAAAATCGTAATCGTCGCTAAAAACTCATAAAAGAACGTTGGATGAACAGCCATAGTGCTATCCAAATCCGGGAAGTATAGTCTTAAATATGACTCAACTTCGCTACTCTTCATACCCCAAGGAAGCGTCGTCGTAGTACCAAAACACTCCTGATTAAAGAAATTGCCCCATCGTCCAATCGCTTGGCCAAGAGGAATATAAACAACACAGAAATCAACAACTGCACTAAATGGAATTTTCCTGATCTTACACATAATAAGTGTGCCAATAAAAGCGCCAAGAATGCCACCATATACAGCAAGTCCCCCGGAACGCGTGTCGAAAATCTTGATTAAATCGCCAGAATACATCTCCCATTCACATAATACATAGTACAGTCTCGCGCCAACAATAGCGCAAGGTAATGAAACCAAAATAACGTCAAATACCAAATCGGATGAGAACTTATTCTTTTTCGAATGAAGCATTCCAAGCACAACGCAAAGCACCATACCTAGAGAAATCAATAGCCCATACCAATAGACCTCAATTCCAAATATTGAGAAAGCAACTTGATCTATGTTTACTGTTATTCCTAAACCAGGAAAACTAACTTCCGTATAATTCATACACACCTCACAAACGATTATTCAAATTGTTCTTAGTAATAATACCACAGTACAAAAGAGAATTTATGGCATTTTGATGCCATGCACAAGTGCTGCCTTCTCTTTGTCTTTTTCTACCGCTTCCTTCAATTGAATAAGCCCATCAAACTTGCTTTCCGGCCTCAAGAACTTTATGAAATCAACCCTTACATTCTTATCGTAACAATCACCTTCATAATCGAAAACAAACGTTTCCACAGTCTCTTCTGGATGTGATTTGATCGTATCGACTGTTGGTCTTTGTCCAACATTTGTTACACCATAATAGTAGTTTGCATCACCCTCGATTGATACTCTTGTGGCATATACGCCAAAGCGCGGTATAGTTTTGATTTCTTGCGGAATTAGATTTATTGTTGGAAAACCTAGCTTTCTCCCCAGGCGTTTGCCATGCGATACCACACCGCTAACTTGATATGGTCGTTCATTGGTTAGTTTAAGATACGTATCCATGTCTCCTTCTTGAAGAAGATCGCGAAGCCATTGAGACGATACTTTTCGATTAGCTTCACCAAAAATCTTAGTCTCAATTACTTGAAGCTCAATGCTGTTTCTAGCGCAAAAGCTCTTAAGAAACTCGATGCCGCCCTCCTTTTTGTGTCCAAAACGATAGTCGATACCAACACAAATGCACTTTGCATGAAGCTCATTAAGAAGAATATTGACGCAAAAGTCATTTGCGCTCATATTCATCACATCTTTTGTGAAATCAACTATCGCCATCTTATCTACATCAAGGGACTTCAGAATTTGAGCCTTCTCTTCGTTAGTCATAATGCACTTATTGCTCTTAATAGAGAAGTGCGTGAAAGTTTGCAATATAGCTTGAATGCCGTTGCTTCTCGCAAATGAAACGCACGCATTAATAATCTGCTCATGACCACTATGAACGCCATCAAAAAAGCCAAGCGCCACTGAACTTGATTCGCTCGTATCTGTACTGTCGCTAAAATCCTTTAAATCCATAATTCTTAAGGCGTATAAGTCATTGCTCATTTGGCTAGCATCCTCTCAATTCTAAGAACATGGCCTGCTTCCTCATATGAATCGTATACTATCGCAATCAATGCGCCTTCACATCTTGCGCGAAAACGCGTTCCTGCCTCTTCCTTTGCTAACGATTCAACAAATCTATCAGCTAATATCTTCTTTCCTAATCGGATATCCGAAGCCTCAATTCTATTCACTTCCAAAACTGGCATGTATTCAATAGCATTCTCTTCGTCTATCAAGAAAGACATATCGCCACATGCAATTTTGCTTTCGATTTCGTTAATTGTATTCGCCTTAGCAACCTCAAAAGGCCCAGAAACTAAGCGTCTAAGCTTAATTGCATGAGCTCCAAATTCAAGTCTACGACCAAGCTCGTCACATATTACTCGAATGTACGTTCCTTTCGAGCATAATACTTCAAAATCAACATCGAAGGTATCTTCATTAATGGTAATGCTACTAATTTCCAACTTGAATATCTTGATTGCTTGGGGCTTAAGCTCAATTTCCTTGCCTTCTCGTGCAAGCTCATAAGCCTTTCTGCCATTAATTTTCTTTGCAGAATAAATAGGTGGTATTTGTGTTGTGTGAGTAGAAATCTCCTCGAAAACACTTCGCACGCTCTTGAAATCAGTTCTAACAAGCTCGTCAAGTTCATCCTTTGTAGGACGCCTACCAAAAATTTCTTGTCCTTCTGTATCCATTGTATCGGTACAATAGCCAAATCGTGCAACGCATTGATATCCCTTGCAATAGTCATCGGTATATCGAATTATGCGCAAAGCATCTCCGACACAAATAGGCAGAAGCCCAGTAGCAAAAGGATCCAGCGTTCCAAGATGCCCAACCTTCTTTGTCCCAAGCATTCTTTTTATCTTGCCATCAATACAAAAGGAAGTCATTCCTGCTTCCTTATCTATGAGAATTATTCCATTACATATTTGATTCAAACTCATCAGTTACAAGCCTTCTAACTTCCTGTGCCAAGGCCTCAATATCCATATTATCTACGGTAAAGCCCGAAGCTCTCTTGTGACCGCCACCGCCAAATTGACTAGCAAAAGCCGCACAGTCAAACGAAGACGATGACCTTATATTTGCACGAATCTTACCATCCTCGGTTTCCCTTAATACAAACGACACATCGACAGAATCAACATCTCTTAATCTTGCGGCAACGTCACTCACCGAATCTTCATCCGCGCCATACTTCTCAAACATCTCGCGGGTTACAATGGACATTGCGACTCTATCTTCGCAGAAAAACTCAGCCGTGTTACATGCTTCATTTGACAATAGGAAGTCTGGCTTCTTCTTCATATCGAAAAGATAATAGCACGACATTGAAATATTCCCGCCAAGTTGCATCAATTTACCGGATGCTACAAGAGTCTCCGGACTTGTATTCGTATATGTGAATCGGCCGGTATCAGTAACAATTCCTGTTAGCAAGCAATTCGCGGCCCTTTTCGAAATAATCTCCTCAGAAGATACTTCCATATTTTTCGCTAAAGCAAGAAGCATCCTAAAACACATTTCACTCGCAGAAGAAGCTTTTGGATCTATCCAAGCATCGCTTAGATTAGGGTCAACCGAAATGTGATGATCAATAATGATCTTGTTTTCGATACCCTCGAAAAAGTCACCCATTTCACCCATTCTGGATCCAGAAGCACAATCTACAGCAATGGCAAAATCCTCACTGTTATTAGGCAAAATATCATATTGAATCAATTCTTCAACATTCATGAAGGCCATATCTTCTGGTATCTTCTCTGCTAATGCTACTTTAGTATCAATCCCCAGAGCATTTAATGCATCAGCCATAGCACAAGAAGCACCAACACAATCACCATCAACACTCGAATGAACAAAAACATAACATTTGCCATGAGTATCCTTAAGCCTTTTTATATTCGTAGAAAGAATACTTGCCATCTCAGTAGCCTTTGAAGTAATAAGTATAATCTCTTCCATATGGCACCTCGTCAAATTACAGAATTACTCCTGTAGATTCTTCTTGTTCTCGTCTTCTTTGATAGTCTTATCAATAAGCTCCATCATCTTAGACGCATCCTCCATAGACGTATCTAATACGAACTTAAACTCAGGAGCAACACGAAGTCTTACCTTTTTGCATACCTCTGAACGAACAAATCCAGAAGCACGCGTCAAAGCTTTGATACAATTATCTTTCGTTTTTTGATCTCCAAAGACGGACATATAACAAGTAGCATGCGTTAGGTCAGGAGACATCTTCACAGCAGTAACTGAGGTTAATACAGGAATCTTAGGATCATTAAGTTGACAGCTTACTATCACTGACACGACCTTTTGAATCTCATCTCCCACTATAACGGGTCTATTACGCATACTTATCTCTCAACCTCTTTCATCTGGAATGACTCGATGATATCGCCAATCTTAAGATCATTATAATTTTCGATTGAAAGACCACACTCATATCCAGCATTTACTTCTTTTACGGAGTCCTTCATACGCTGTAATGAAGCGAGATGTCCTGTATATACTACAATTCCATTTCTTACCAAACGAACGTCACAATTTCTTACTATCTTACCATCTTGTACATAAGCGCCACCGATAGTACCTATACCACTAACCTTGAAGATTTCTCTGATCTCAACGTGACCAAGTACCTCTTCTTCGAACTTAGGTGCAAGCATACCCTTCATAGCGGACTCAACGTCTTCAATAGCGTTATAAATTACACTATAAAGTCTAATGTCTACTCCAACTTCCTTTGCCTTCTCGGCAATCAGCGCTGAAGGTCTAACATTAAAGCCAATGATAATCGCATTTGATACATCTGCTAGTACTACATCCGACTCGTTAATTGCGCCTACGCCACCATGGATAACCTTAACCTTAACTTCTTCGTTAGATATCTTCTCAAGAGACTGAATTACTGCCTCAACAGAACCTTGAACATCCGCCTTGATAATAAGGTTCAAGTTCTTAATCTCACCAGCAGCCATACTAGCAGCAAGTGTTTCAAGACTCATTCTTGAGCTCATACGCAATTGCTCCTCACGTTGCTTAATTCTTCTCTTCTCAACTAATTGACGGGCAATCTTATCATCCGTAACAGCATATAAATGCTCACCAGCCTCTGGAACCTCTGGAAGACCAAGAATCTCTACTGGAACAGAAGGACCTGCCTTCTTAATGTCAGCACCCTTGTCATCGTACATAGCACGAATGTTTCCAATCATAGCTCCACATACAACTGTATCGCCTTGACGAAGAGTTCCTCTTTGAACAAGAACAGTTGCTACAGGACCACGATTCTTATCAAGTTTAGCCTCGATTACAGCACCCTTAGCTTGACGTTTAGGATCAGCCTTAAGCTCAAGTACATCAGCAGTTAGAAGAACCATCTCAAGAAGATCGTCAATTCCTTCGCCCTTCTTAGCACTTACAGGTACCATAATAGTTGAACCACCCCACTCCTCAGGAACAAGCTCGTAGTTTGTTAACTCTTGCTTAACCTTCTCAGGATTAGCGCCTGGTTTATCAATCTTATTTATTGCAACAATTATTTCTGTACCAGCTGCTTTAGCATGGTTGATAGCCTCAACGGTTTGTGGCATTACACCATCATCCGCAGCAACTACAAGAATAGCTATATCAGTAACCTGAGCTCCTCTTGCACGCATTGTAGTGAAGGCCTCATGTCCTGGTGTATCAAGGAATGTGATTTGACGTCCCTTTAGTCTTACAGTATAAGCACCGATATGCTGTGTAATTCCTCCTGCCTCACCAGATACAACGGAAGCAGATCTAATTCTATCAAGCAAGGAAGTCTTACCATGATCAACGTGACCCATTACAACAACAACAGGAGGACGCTGTTTCAAATTTTCATCCTTATCGTCACCATCATCGAAAAGGATATCCTCTTCAGTAACTTCTTCCATAAGCTCTGCTTTAATTCCATAGGCATCAGCAACTAGGCAAGCCGTATCAAAGTCAAGCTCTTGGTTAATTGTCACGAGCATACCGAGCTTAAGGAGTTCTTTAATAACATCAGAGCTCTTCTTCTCTATACCCTCGGCTAGTTCCTTAACAGTAATAAATGCAGGAATCTTTACGTTAGTAATCTTCTTCTCTACAACAGGAGCAGCTATATAGGAACTCTTAATCTTCTTCTTTCTACGGCCATAACCTTGATAGGAATCGAAGATGCTATCATCATTAAGCACGTCGGACACCCTACCATTGAAGGATGGAATAGATATATCGTTCTTATTTCTATTTTTATTAGCTGCAATTGGATTCTTAGAAGTATCCTTCTTTGTTGAATCGCCTTCTGTTTTCTTCTTCTCAACAGAATTGCGCTCAGCAAAATTCGCTCTGCTCGTCTTAATTTCAACTTCAAAACCACCTTCAGCCTTTGGCTTTGGAGCTCTCTTCATTGGTGGACGATTGCTTGAATCATATGAATCCTTATCCTTAGCGAATCCGCCGCCTCCACCGAAATTTCTAGGACCTGAAGAAGGTCCACCTACATTGTTATTTCGATTAGGACGATATCCACCATTGTTGTTATATCCTGAACCACTATTATTGGACTGATATCCATTATTGGATTGATATCCATTTCCGCTTCCGCCATTGTTGTTATTGTATGGTCTGTTTCCATCACGGTTGAAAGGAGGCCTTCTGTCTCTATTACCAGGAATAACAGTAGAACTCTTTACAGTTGATGTAGGCATGGAGATAACAGCCGAAGAAATCTTAGTTCTATCTGGCTGAACTGGTCTTCTTGTCGCTGCACCATCTTGTCTTGCATTATCATTATTATAGTTTGGTCTTCTTTGAGGATTATTATTTGTTGAGGAAGGAGCATTAGTATGAATGTTCTTTGGAGGATAAGGCTTCTTTATCTCATCCTTCCTTGCTGTGCCTGACTCTTGATTTGCATCAGCCTTCTTCTCTGAAACCTTAAAAGAAGCTTCCGAGTTCACAGCAGCTGGAGCAATCTTATCCTGACCCTTTTGTGGAGCACTATCCTTAGTCGCTGTAGCTTCGTTAGGTTTAATTTCAGGCTTGCTGTCGCTAGGAACAACCTTGTTTTCCTTATGTGCCTTCACAGCTTCAGTCTTACCCTCGTCCTTAGGTTCATTGGAAGCATCGGACACGGAAGTCGATGGCTTAGCTTTCTTAACACTTTCTGTTTCAACGTTCTCTGTTGCAGGTGTTATATCCGCTTCCATCTCATCAGCCTTTTTCTTATGAACTCTTCTTACTCTTAGTTCTTTGTTTCCTGAGACGCCGCCCATAATTATCTGTGGCTGCTTGTTCTCTTCTTCACTCATTAACCGCGTTCCTCCTCATCACTAAGCCCTTCTAAAAGCTCGCTCAACTTGTTTCTAAAACCGTCATCTGTCACTGCTAGAAGCGCCCTAGCCGGCTTGCCTATTGCATATCCTAGTTCACTCATGTCTGAGAATCTATATATCTCAGGCATTCTCGTATCCACTTCACTTGCTACATCAAGCAATTTACTTAGAGTATTGCCCGATATGTCTTGTGCCATGATTATCATCTTGGCTTTGTTGTTATATATTGTCTTTACTACTGCATCAAAACCGGATTCTACAAATCCCGCTCGTTGTGCAAGTCCAAGAAACCTTAATATCCTTTGCTTTTGTCCTTCCATTAAACCTCATTAGCACATTGTGCAAGTAATTCCTTAGCTAATTGTTCATAATCCGCTTCAGTAATAGGATGCCTTAAGCCTTTCGAAAGCTTATGTGCCTTGAGTTCTGCCATTATGCATTTCTCATTCCTACATAAATATGCTCCACGACCACTAACCTTTCCTGTTGGGTCGAACGTAACCGTCTCATCCTTGTTAAGAACAATTCGAATAAAATCTCTCTTATCGGCCTTTGTTCTACAGATAACGCACATTCTAAGTGGTGTCTTCTTCATACCCTACCTCAACGCTTAGTCCTAATTAATTATTCCTCTCCAGAAACCTCAGTATCTTCAGAGTCTGAATCAACTACCTCAAACATATCAAGCATCTTCTGCTTTGCATCATCTGCCTCATCAGACTCCTTCTTGATATCGATTCTAAAGCCTGTAAGCTTTGCTGCCAAACGAACATTTTGTCCGCTTCTTCCAATAGCAAGTGAGAATTGAGCGTCTGGAACAATTACCTTAGCATATCTCTCAACATCCTCTGTCCCATGAGTTGTAATCTCAGTATCCACACGAACTACCTTAGCTGGCTGCAATGCTTCACTAATAAATAACGCTGGATCCTCATTCCAATCAACGATATCAATCTTCTCGCCGCCGAGCTCATTCATAATGTCTTGAACTCTTTGTCCGCGTTGACCAACACAAGCACCCTTTGCATCTATATTCTCATCTCTAGATAAAACAGCAACCTTTGATCTTGAACCTGGCTCACGTGAAACAGCTTTAATCACTACTTCACCATTCTTTATTTCTGGAACTTCAAGTTCGAAAAGCTTCTTGACTAACTCTGGAGATGTTCTGGACAGAGTTATTGATGGATGTCCACTATGCTCCTGAACACAAAGAACAAGAAACTTCATCTTTCTATTCATATAGTAGTCTTCGTTCTTAATCTGTCCCTCTCTTGGAAGAACAGCCTCAGCACGTGCAATATCAACATATACGCATCTCGAATCTTTTCGCAAAACAGTACCGGATGTAATCTCATTAATCTTGCCAGAGAACTCTGATTGAATTCTAGCATACTCAGCTTCTCTAACCTTCTGGGATATAGCACTCTTAGCGGCAGTAGCAGCAAGACGACCGAGCTTATCAACGTCAATTCCTACCTCAACCTGATCACCAACATCAATCTCAGTATCCATTAACTTAGCTTCCTCAAGAGAAATCTGATTCTCGGCATCCTCGACTTCCTCTACAACCTCAACTAGCTTGTAAACAAAAATCTCTCCAGTAGTACGATCAATCTCTGCACCAACATTATTAATGGCTCTCGAGCTTGAGAATTCTCTTCTAAATGCTACAACTATTCCATCCTCAACAGCGTCAAGTAAGGTATCCTCATCAATACCTCTTTCTTTAGCAAGGATCTTAATGACGTCAAGTACGTTCTCTCTTGCTGGCTCGCTTTGATTCTTCTTAGGCATTTTCTTTCCCTCCAAAATTAAAAATCAATGTGTCTTACTGTTTTCGCAATATCTTTGATCGCGAAGGTCTTTTTACCTGTATTTGTATCAAAGGTTACATTCTCTTCATCTGAGCATTCAATAGTCCCCGAAAATGACTTCGTACCATCAACTTCCATATAAAGTGATACATCCATCATCTCTCCCTGGTATCTCTTGTAATCGCTTGCCGTCTCCAATGGTCTTGTCAGCCCAGGAGAGGATACTTCAAAGTAGTCTGCTTCCGAATTAATCGACTCATCTAGGATAGGGTCTATCTTACGACTGAAAGCCTCGCAATCATCCGTAGAAATTCCACCCTTCTTGTCAATGTACATTCTTAAGAAGAGATCCTTACCTTCCTTAACATATTCACAATCAACTAGGTCATAACCCATTTGTGCTGCTATTGGAAAAGCAACATCATATGCGGCTTGAGCCATCTTGGACATCTTAGGCATTATTTCTCCTTAAACGTGTAGCGTTGCATAAAAAAACGGACTAGGAAGCCCGTTTACAAACGTAATTCAGAACACATTTATGATACCACAAGCGCGTAACAGTAGCAACCAATTTTCCTTTTCTACTTTTTTCACAAAAACATCCATGAAAAAACCCAAATTCCTATTCAATTTTTACTGATTTTCAAGTATCATAAAGACATCCAATAGAGTTTCGTTTGGATAATAAGGCCAAAGGAGAATTATATTATGATTAAGATTATCGCAGGAGAAAAAGGTACTGGTAAAACAGCACTACTTGTAGATGAAATCAACAATGTAGCCGCTGACGACAACAACGTAGTCTGCATCGAGAGAGGAAACCGTTTGGATCAATACTTGAAGTACAAGGTTCGCCTTATCAACATGAAAGAATATCCTTGCTCTGGATACGATCAGCTACTTGCTTTCTTAGGCGGCATTTGTGCTAAGGATTACGATTTGACTCACATTTATATTGATAGCATTAAGAAGGTATCGGGCAGTGACAGTTTAGAAGAATTCGATGGTTTCTTGTCGAAGCTAGATGATTTCCTAAAGAATTCCTCTATAGTTGTTACAATCATTCTAAGTAGTGATGTTAATGCTCTTCCAGATTCGATTAAAAAGTTCATATAAAATTAAGTGTTTTGAGAGGCAATAACAGATGAGTATAATTGAGGATTTTAAGGCTTTTATAAGTCGCGGTAATGTAATGGATATGGCAATTGGTGTCATTATTGGTGGTGCTTTCGGAAAGATTGTTACTTCCCTTGTAAACGACATAGTGATGCCTGGTATTGGGTATTTGATTGGTGGCCTTGACTTTGCAGATATGAAATATGTCATGTCTCCAGCAGTTCTTGATAAAGCTGGTGAGATAGTAACTCCTGAAGTTGCTATTTGCTACGGAAATTTCATCAACACTGTTATCGAGTTCTTGATTATTGCCATTTGCATCTTCCTAGTAATTACTGTTATACAGAAAGCAAGAGCTAAGTTTGACGCATTACTTAAGGTACAAAAGGAAGAGGTCAAGGAAGAGCCAAAGGTTTCTGATGAGACTAAGCTTTTAACTGAAATTCGCGACCTACTTAAGGAAAAGAATTAAGAATTAAGTATTTGATTTGATTTTCGAACGAATAATAAGGCATCGGTGAATATCCGATGCCTTTTTCGTGTCATAGAAATTATTCAACGGCGCAAAGCATCCTTCATAGATTTAATGTACGAACCTACGTGTTTTGGAGCATCTTTCCCATGCTTTTCCAATAGCTTAATAATTGCCGTTCCTACGATAGCTCCGTCAGAAATATCAGCCATTTTTTTCGCTTGCTCAGGAGTGGAAATACCAAAGCCGATAGCGCATGGTACATCAGTATTCTCTCTCACTACTTTAACAATAGACGAAAGATCGGTAGTGATCTCGCTTCTCATCCCCGTCACACCAAGGCTTGATACGATATACAAAAAACCTTCGGCCTCTTTGGCAATCATTGCTATACGGTTCTCAGAGGTGGGAGCTATCAGAGAAATCAAATCTACACCGTACTTCTTACATAGAGATAGAAACTCTTCTTTTTCTTCAAATGGCACATCGGGTAAAATAAGGCCATCAATTCCAATTTGCTTGCAAGTTGAAATAAACCTTTCTGAGCCATAAGAAAATACGACATTCGCATATGTCATAAAGACTAAAGGGATTGAAATATCACGGCGAAGTTCTTTTACTAAAGCAAAAATATCATCCGTAGTAACACCGGCGGATAGAGCTCTTGCGTTTGCGCCCTGAATTACTGGCCCCTCTGCTGTTGGATCAGAGAAAGGAATGCCGAGCTCGATAAGGTCGGCGCCATTTTTGACCGCTTCACGAACCACTTCTGCAGTTGTTTCTAAATCTGGATCTCCACAGGTAATAAAGGCGATGAATGCCTTACCATTTTCAAAAGCTTTTCGAATGTTACTCATGAATATTCTCCCCTCTATAGCGTGCAATGGCAGCACAATCCTTGTCACCTCTGCCAGAAATAGTAATGACAATAATTGAATTCTTATCCATTGTTGGAGCAATTTTCAAGGCGTGCGCAACCGCATGTGATGATTCAATCGCAGGAATGATGCCCTCTGTTCTTGAAAGATACTCAAAAGCATTTACTGCCTCTTCATCCGTGATAGAAACATATTCTGCTCTGCCAACATCGTGAAGGTAGGCATGTTCGGGGCCTATTCCGGGATAATCTAGTCCTGCAGAAATCGAGTAAACGGGAGCAATCTGTCCGTAATCATCTTGGCAGAAGTATGACTTCATACCATGAAAGATTCCAACTTTTCCAGTAGCGATTGTAGCAGCTGTTTCAAAAGTATCGATGCCTCTACCCGCCGCTTCACAGCCAATCAGTCGGACCTCTTTATCGTCTATAAAATTATAGAAGCTTCCGATGGCGTTGGATCCTCCGCCCACACAGGCGATTACTGCGTCAGGAAGTCTACCTTCTAATGCAAGCATCTGTTCCTTGATTTCCTTAGATATAACTGCCTGAAAATCACGGACAATTATTGGAAACGGATGTGGCCCCATAACGGAGCCAAGACAATAATGGGTATCGCTAATGCGGGAAGTCCACTCACGCATTGCTTCTGACACCGCATCTTTAAGAGTCGCCGTTCCCGACTTTACCGGAATAACTTCCGCGCCCAATAAGCGCATACGGTATACATTGAGTGCCTGACGTACAGTATCTTCTTCACCCATAAACACAACACATTCCATCCCCATAAGCGCAGCTGCAGTAGCAGTAGCGACACCATGCTGACCCGCTCCGGTCTCAGCGATTAGTCTTGTTTTCCCCATTTTCTTGGCCAGCAGCGCCTGTCCCAAAACATTATTTATTTTATGAGCGCCGGTATGATTTAAGTCTTCCCTTTTTAGATAGATTTTTGCTCCATTAAGGTCCTGAGTCATTTTTTTAGCATAGTACAACCTTGATGGTCTACCTGCGTATTCATCGAAAAGAGATTTAAGTTCTCTATTGAACTCCGGGTCATTTTTATAATGGTTATAAGCTTCTTCCAGTTCAATTACCGCATTCATCAGTGTCTCAGGTATATACTGACCGCCGTGGATACCAAAGCGTCCGTTTGGATTAGTCATACTTGGCCTTCCTCTCTGACAGCTTCAATAAATGCTGTCATTTTTGCTTTATTCTTGAGTTTATCTGTTTCAATACCGGAACTGACGTCTACAGCATAAGGATGAAGCATCGTTATCGCCTCTTTCACATTGTCGAGAGAAAGTCCCCCTGCGAGAAAATATGGTCTTCTAATACTCTTTATGAGTTTCCAGTCAAATGTCGTTCCTGTCCCAGCGCCGGAATCGAGCAGAACATAATCGGCGATGCAGCATTCGGCTGCTTCTAAGTCCTTTTTCGATTCTATTCGAAAAGCCTTGATAGTCGGCTTATTGGTAAGGCGACGAAGGCTCTGAATATAATCTTCATCCTCGTGACCGTGGAGCTGAGCAATATCAATAATTCCGTTGTCTAAGAGATAAGCGATTTTCTCGGGCATCTCATTAACAAACACTCCAACCGCAAGAATATCACGCGAAAGCATTTGCTTCAATTCCTTGGCTTTTTCCGGAGTAATACATCGATGACTACCGGTCGCAAACACAAATCCGACATACTCGGGACGAAGCTCATTAGCCGCTTCTATATCACAAGGGCGAGATACCCCGCAGAATTTTACTTTTGTCACATCATACCTCGCAGTTCTGAAAGCTTTGCTTTTTTATCAGTAGCACGCATCAATGTTTCACCAACTAATACGGCGTTCACTCCGATCTCACGGAGTTTTTCTACATCTTCCGCGCTACTGACACCGCTTTCAGAAACAAATACAACATCTGCTGGAACCAAAGATCTAAGTCTGCGACTATTCTCAGAATTAACGGAGAAATCCTTAAGGTTACGATTGTTAACGCCAATTACTCTAGCTCCTGCATTTATCGCTACCTGGACTTCCTTCTCGACATGTACTTCTACGAGAGCAGACAGACCTAACTCGTCGCAGATATTTATATAGTTTCTAATCTGTGTTTCATCCAGGATCGCGCATATGAGAAGGACCGCAGATGCTCCCAAGAGTTTCGCTTTGTAAATCATATATTCATCAACTGTAAAGTCCTTTTGAAGACACGGAACAGAGACAGCGGAGGCGATTTCTTGAAGATAGTCATTGCTTCCCAAAAACCATTTTGGCTCAGTTAATACGGAAATGCAGTCTGCACCGGCTGCTTCATATTCTTTTGCTATCTGCATATATGGAAATTCAGAATCAATCAGTCCTTTGGATGGGGATGCCTTCTTGCATTCGCATATAAAGGAGACACCAGGCTTCTTCAACGCCTTTTCGAAAGCAAAATCGCCTTTGGGAGAAGCATAAGCCTTTTGCTTTACTTCTTCTAGGGATACCGTTTTCTTCGCGTCTTCTACTCGTTCACGAGCGTGGTATGCTAACTGATCCAGAATCGTCATGCCTTTGTCCCCTTGCTTTCTGAAGATTCGCCGCGATTGCTAATCTCAATAAGTTTATTTAGTGTTTCCATTGCTTTTCCAGAATCGATAATCTGTCCTGCAAGTGCGATTCCGTTCTTCAAACTATCAGCCTTACCACCGATATAAAGAGCTGCACCAGCATTAATGAGAACAGCATTTCGCTTATGTCCATTTTCTCCGTTAAGAATAGCTAGAGTAATCTTGGCGTTTTCTTCAGGCGTTCCACCTCTTAAATCCTGTTTAGTACAGCGCGCAAAACCAAAATCCTCGGGCGTTATAACAGAGGATTTGAACCAGCCGTCCTTGATTTCGCAAATTGAAGTTGGCGCACTCATGGAAATCTCATCCAGCTTATCCTGACCATATACAACCATACCACGCTTAATACCTAGACTTACAAGAACCTGTGCCAAAGGCTCCACCAGATACTCATCATACACGCCAAGAAGCTGCATGGACGGAGAGCCAGGATTGGTTAGCGGACCAAGGATGTTGAATACAGTACGGAAACCGAGTTCCTTACGAATAGCACCTACATATTTCATAGATGAATGATAATTCTGCGCGAAAAAGAAGCACATTCCAACCTCTTTCAATAGTTCAAGGCATTTCTCAGGACTTTGATGAATATTGACGCCAAGCGCCTCCAAGCAATCAGCGGTTCCACACATAGAGGACGCAGCTCTGTTTCCATGCTTAGCAACTTTCATGCCGCCTGCTGCCGCAACTAATGCTGATGTTGTTGAAATATTGAAGCTATGTGCATTATCACCACCAGTACCAACTATTTCAAACAAATCCATTCCAGTCTCAACTCTAGTAGCGTGCGCTCTCATTGCTGCAGCACATCCGGCGATTTCATCCGTTGTCTCTGCGCGTGCGCTCTTTGTTGACAAAGCGGCCAAGAATGCAGCATTCTGTGTTGCAGTTGTTTCGCCGCTCATGATTTCATTCATGACGGTATAAGCCTCATCGTATGTTAGGTCTTCTTTATTTACTATTTTTGTAATTGCTTCCTTAATCATGATTCAAATCTCCTTTTATAAAATTCCTTATTATTGTTTTTCCGACTGGTGTCAAAATTGATTCTGGATGGAACTGAAGTCCAAAAATTGGATATTCCTTATGTTGAACTGCCATTACTTCTCCATCAGCGGTCGTAGCTATGACTTTCAAGCATTCAGGGATAGTAGCGGGATCAGCTGCAAGAGAATGATATCTTGCAACCAGATTTGTTTCTGGACAATCTCGAAAAATCGGTGAGCTTGTATCGAATTTTGCAGATGACTGTTTACCATGCATTAGTTCTTTAGCATAGGTCACAGTTGCTCCGAAAGCGGCACAGATAGACTGATGTCCAAGACATACACCTAAGATAGGGATATCTTTACCTAAAGCTTTTGCTACCTCAATAATTACACCTGCGTTCTCAGGTCTGCCAGGACCAGGCGATAGAATAATATGGTCTGGCTTCATATCAGATATCTGGCTAACAGTCATTTCATCATTGCGAATTACCTTGATGTTCGGCTCTATCTCACCGATAAGCTGAAAAAGATTATAGGAAAAGCTGTCGTAATTATCTATAAGTAGAATCATAGTTCCTCCTGTGCAAGCTCTAGTGCTTTAAGAGAAGACCTAGCTTTGTTAAGGCACTCTTCGTATTCCTTTTCGGGAACTGAATCTGCCACTATGCCGGCTCCACTTCTGACAAAAACCTTACCGTTTTTCTTGTATGCGATACGGATAGCTATGCAGGTATCCATATTTCCTGTGAAGTCGATATATCCGATGGCACCACCGTAGATGCCACGCTTGTTGTTCTCAAGTTCGCCGATTAGCTGGCAAGCTCTGATTTTTGGGGCGCCAGAAAGCGTTCCCGCCGGCAATACCGCTTCGATGGCATCAAGAGCATCTTTGTTTTCCATAATATCACCGCGTACAGTGGAGCCTATATGCATTACATGAGAGAACCTCTCAATGGAATGTAGTTTTTCGACTTGTACAGAACCGAATTTGCTGATTTTTCCGAGATCATTTCTGCCAAGATCCACCAGCATGTTATGCTCAGCAAGTTCCTTCTCGTCGCAGAGAAGTTCGGCCTCCAGTGCCTTGTCTTCTTCCGCCGTTCTGCCTCTTGGACGTGTGCCAGCTAGAGGGAAAGTGTGAAGTACGCCATTATCCAACTTAACCAATGTTTCAGGAGAAGCACCTGCAACTTCTACATCAGTTCCTGAAAAGTAAAACATATATGGCGAGGGATTGATTGTTCGAAGAACACGATAAGTGTTCAAGAGACTACCTTCAAAAGGCGCGCTTAGACAGTTGGAAAGTACAATCTGAAAAATATCGCCTTCGTGGATATAATTCTTTGCTTTCTCTACCATCTCACAGTACTGTTCCTTACTGAATAAAGCAGTAACTTCACCTTGGAGAACTCCGCCAGGTTCATTCTTCTTCTCTCCAGTGCGAAGTAGAGACTCTATTTGTTTTAGCTCCCAAACTGCCTTATTATAGTTTGTCTCTGGCTCATCAAGCTGCATATTTACAATCAGAATGATTTTTTGACGTATGTTATCAAAGGCAATTACTTTATCGAAAAGCATGAGATCGACATCTCTGAATTTCTCATTATCCTCCACTTCAACTCTCACGCTCGGTTCGCTGTATCCTAGAAAATCGAAGGAAAAGTAACCTACAAGCCCTCCAGTGAAGGGGGGCAGATCGTCAAAACGAGGACTCTTATATTGGGAAAGCACTTCCCTTATATATTTCGAAGGATTTCCTGTAACGTATTTTAATTTCCCGGCTTCCAGGACACCATCTGTTGTTCCGCCAATGCATGTTATTTCCATTATTGGATCAAAACCAAGAAACGTATATCTTCCCCATGTTTCATCTGCCTGCGCAGACTCCAACATATAACAGTGCTTGGATACATTTTTTAGTTTCTTCATCGCTTCAATGGGAGTTATGAAATCTGAAAGTATCTCGCAACTAACTGGAAGTACATCGTATTTCCCATCAGCCACTATTTTCTCGACATCATTCAAAGTAGGTGAAATCTTCATGTTTTTTCCTCCTAATAATTCTTTTGCTTTTCTGACAAAGGAGTAAAAAAAACGCCCTTGACAGAAGATTCCTTCTGTCAAGGACGAATAAAAAACTTTATCCGTGGTGCCACCTTGATTCACGGATCGCTCCGTGCGCTTAGCAGGATACTAACATATCCCCGGCAAATGACGTCTGCCTTCAACGTCGCAGAATACTCAGCAAAACAATGTGCTTTTGACTGCGCCCTCAACGGTCCATTTGACAAAATGTATCTTACCTGATTCTCAGCATCGCAGGTTCTCTGTAAAGGCATTATTGCCGTTATCTCCGCTTCAACGGTTTGCAATATTTAATTTGTCACATATTAGCATTTGCTAATAATGATGTCAACATCTCTACTTAATTGCCTAACAATAAATTGATAGTTTATTTGAGTTTTTTTCTCTTGGTAGTTCCTAATAATGGAACTTCCACCCTCGGTTTAGTTCAATAATGCTTTCGAAAAAATACCCGCCACGCCTTTATTCGACGTGACGGGTGATATAACTCATATCTATCAATAATTATCAGCAAACTCTACAAAGTATGCTTGCGCATGAGCGCAAACTGGACAAACCGTTGGAGCTGATGAACCATGATGAATGTATCCGCAGTTTAAGCACTTCCAAAGTGTAACGCCGTCGCGCTCAAATGTAACTCCCTGCTCGAGATGCTCAAGAATCTGACGATATCTCTTCTCATGCTCTTTCTCGACTCCAGCAACCAATGAGAACAAAGTAGCTATCTGAGTGAAGCCCTCTTCCTTTGCCTCTTCAGCAAATCTCTTATACATATCTGTCCACTCGCTATACTCACCATTTGCAGCTTCTAGAAGATTTGTCTTTGTGTCAGGAACATCGCCATCGTTAAGAAATTTGAACCATAGCTTAGCGTGTTCTCTCTCGTTTCCTGATGTCTCAGCAAAAATATCCGAAATCTGAACATATCCTTCCTTGCGTGCCTTTGAAGAAAAATAACTGTACTTGTTTGTTGCCATAGACTCTCCAGCAAATGCTGTCTGTAGATTAGCCTCTGTCTTTGATCCTTTTAATTCCATCTTAGTTTCCTCCTATTAATTTACTTGTTCGTTCTTGGAGCACATAGGACAAATACCTTCAGCTGAAATGGTTATACTCGTTGTAGTGCTACCAGAAATTGGCTTGTAAAACGATTTAACGTCTGGCAAGTCCAAATCCAGAACACAAGAGCACTTCAAACAGTAAAAATGACCGTGAAAACAATTTGTACTGTCGTAGTGCATCTCTCCGCAAGGACTAACTAACTTAAGAATCAGACCAGAATTGGATAGCTTCTCAGTAACGTTATACACACTTGAAAAAGAGATGTGAGGATAATCATTCACTATTGAATGATAAATCTGATCGCATGTTGGATGCGTCTTATTGTCAAGCAAATAATCATATACAACCAGTCGAGGCCTCGTAATACGTAGCCCCTCTGCCTTCAATGCTTTCTCTGCTCTCGAAAAATCTCTCATGAATATTCACCCAAACATATCCTACGTTATGGGTAAATTATAATCATTCTAAATAAGCAAGTCAAGAAAGAATTACATTTTGTTCTTCTTTTTCTTGTTTTTCTTCTTGGAATCTTTCTTTTTCTTCAGTTTGCTCTTAATCTCCTCAATATCTGGAGCCTCAATCGATACTTTTGGTTTAGGAACACTAGAATTCTTTTTAAGTGATAGCTTACTTGCTTTGTCCTTTTTGACCTTTGGAAGTCGTACTTTATTATCAATAGAAACTATTGGTGGCTGTGTGAGTTTCTGAAGATAGGACGAGATTGCATTTAGCATTTCTACATTTATCGAGAAGTAAATACAACGCCCTGTTTTTCGAGCAATCAAAACCTCGCTATCGGTCATCAGGCTAAGATGATGTGACATCGTCGGCTGGCTAATCGAGAACTGAGGGAGAATGTCCATAGAACGAAGTGGGCCTACAGACGCAATCAACTCTAATATGCGAACTCGCATTGGTTCACCTAATATTGCTAAAGCTCCAATTACCTTCTCATCGTTTTCAAAGTATGACATGGTCGCCTCCAATTATGCAGTAAGTCTGTCTCTTAGTGCTTCTTCAAATTCTACAAGGTTAGCGCAAGCAACGACTACGGTATTCTCCTCCAGAAGAATATCCTCGTCACCACGAACAAGAATAGTAAGCGGCACACCTAGCTTCTTAAGCATCAGGAGCTGATACTCTTTGCTTGCTTCAGTCGATAGATACTTGCATAGAAGACTTAGCACTTGCTTTGCGTCTTCAAGATAAATGCCAGAGAGCTTCATAAGGTGATCTATAACATAAACGCCAAAAACATCGTTGAAATTTAGTACCGTCTTTGTTGGATAAACGCTTGTAAAAGCAGTTATTGACAGCTTCGACACCAACCCCAGACTTACAAAATCACTCATCGGTATGCTGAAGTGCTTAACGTTGGACGAGAAAACATCTTTCATTTGCTCAACAGTCAACTCGCTCTTAAGCTCTTTGATTTTGGTAATTCGTGAGATTATCTTTTCGCGCGGGAAAAAGGTCGCCTGGCCGATATCTGTAGCCTTATGAATGAACCATTTTTCAGGGATTAAGCCCTCCCTTTTCCAGCGATATAATGTTCCATATGATATTTGCATTGCTCTTAATAATTGCTTTTTTGAAATCAATTCTTCCTTCATTGTATCCACCACCCTATATTGTCTTATTCAAATTCTTACTATCTAGATTCTAGATTAACAATGTTACAGTACCAAGACAAAGCAATAAAAAATGTGACACAAAACGGGCCCTGACTTAAGTAGTCAAAGCCCGCTGCTTACTGCAATTTATGTCTAATTAAATGAACGCACCGAGAATATCTTCAAAGCCCCCCATAAAAGACTCAAAAGCTGATTGAATGAAAAAATAAGAAAATACTGATGCAATTATCCCAATAACCAGTAAAATCAAAAACCACATCAAGAAAGCTCTCTCGAAACTCTTAAGGTTCTTATTCTTTGGAGCAAAGGAAAGAATGATAATCATAAAAATATTAACTACTGGTATGCAATTTAGAAGCATCAACCAGAAATATGCAGCCGTTGATATTGGCTTATATTCTGGTGGACAAACGTTAATCAACTCTTGTTGCTTAACCTTTTTATCTATCTTCTTCTGGTTCTTAGCTTCTAGCTTAGCCTTCTTTGCTTCTTCGGCACGTTTAGCACTCTCCGCCCTCTTTGCCGCTTGCTCTTCAGCTTTCTTAGCAGCAGCAATCTGTGCTGGCGTTGGCTGACTAGGAACATTTTGTGCTGGAGCCGCTGTAGCAACAGGATTTGCAGATACTGTAGGAGCTACCGCAGGTACAACCGGAACTATAGGAACTACTGGAGCTATTGGAACAATAGGAGCCGCATTAACAACTGGAGTATCCTCTACAGGAGCTACAGCAATTACTGGAGCTTCCGCCTCAACAACTAGGTTAGCAGTATCATCCAAAGATTCCTCTACTATAGCACTGTCTTCTTTGATAGCTTCAACAGGCTCTTCTGGCTTTGCTTCGCCTACTATCTCAATTCCCTTAACCACACCAAAACCTTCTTCTGGTTCTTGAGTAACCACAGGAGCCTCAGATACTGTAGCTTCTGAATCGGATGAATCAATTACAACACGCTCTCCACACTCACTACAAAATGAAGCACCTTCTACAATCTCGGAATCACACTTCTTACATTTCATTCTGAATCCTCCTATTATTTAAGTGTACTAATTATAACATAATAAGGACTTGATAAGCTATTGCATATAATCAAAGTTCCCTGTAGTATAATATGCGTCATTTGAATATAAAGTCACTTAAAGTGGGTGGTTAGCTCAGCTGGTTAGAGTACTTGCTTGACATGCAAGGGGTCGTTGGTTCGAGTCCAATACTACCCACCATTTTATTTTTGTATTTGTATTGTAACTACTACATATTCTCCAGCCTGTAATGTTATTCTTTGAGTTCTGCTTGTCAGTCGATAACTCTGAATAATAATACCCGAAGAAGAATACCTGTTCACTCTACTTTCTCCTTCAGCACCAGCATTCTCAATTACGAACTGTTGCTGGCTAGACGAAGAGTTCGACACAATAATGTATCTTGTCGATTCCACTTCATACATTGCACAAGAACAATTGTGCATCAACATTTCCGCAGTTTGTGAAGAAGTCTCATCTATAGGATTCAAGGCCTCCAAGGACAATCTAGAACTATATCTGAATTGATTAATCGTTGAGACAAAATTGAAGAAGTCATCAACTCCGGCTTCCAAATTATCACGAATAGTATCATTATACTCAGAAGGCACAAAAATCATATTGGACTCATTGTCGATTGCAAGATAAGAAGTTCGTACATCATACATTACTCTTCTCGAAAAAGCCGACGAATCAGACAGCAATACCGACATATATTGTCCCGAGCTAATGGGCTGTGCATATCGACTTACGATTGTCGCCGATCCATCATATAACTCATACGACATCGACAGACTTGAAATGAACTCTCCCGTTACAGCGGTGCCGTGGGAAGTAACTCGCGGAGAATTATATCCCGCATCATCCATTGCTTCATTAACCAAGTCAGTGAATGTAGTTCCTGAAGTAGAAGTTGTATCTATACTTATATTCAAGTCGACCTCACTACAGTGATAGTCCGCACTAGATAGCATCATTCCACCTTCATAGTTCATGCCATCCAAAAATACTATTCGATCCTTAAGTTCAGTATAGTACTCGGAGCTTCTAATAATTCCTGTTATGTAATCAACATATGCACTCTTTTGGATATCACTAACGAAGTTACCCTCGCTATCGTTAATCTCAATATAAATCGTCTCAAATTGACGCGACCACGGGAACGCCGTACCGTTATCAATTCGAAGTTTTCCATAAGTTGACGATACCGAACCGCACATATACTCTAGTATGCCGTTTACAATGGTCGGATCCGTACATGAGCCAAAGACAAGCCAAGGCGTAGACTGACTATCTCGCACAAGTCTAAGCGACTCCTCTAGCGAAGCGCAGTTTCCCACTTGCATAGGAACACCGTTACCATCAACACTCAGTGAATTTGAGGAAGTGCCGTTCAAGAAAATACTGCTTTCGCTAAGTCCAGTCTCCCCAATTGAGAGGTTATTCAAACGAATAACTGATGGTGTCGCTTCCACTATTGCATCTCGAAAATAACTTGATATAGATTCTTTAGAATTCTTGTCCAATCCTAGATATATACCATCAACAAAAAGGACCCCTTGCCCCTCGAAAGAGATATTTAGTCTAACCGGTCCCTCCTCAAAAGCGCTAGTATCATTTATTGCGAAAACATACGAATACATAGTAAACTTGCCGTTTGCTGAAACAGAGAAGCCTTGCTCTTCAAAGCCTTCCCCGGATATCCAAATATTGACATCTCCATTGTTAATTCCACTTTGCTTAAGATAAATATCGATTCTATAGAAAGCATTCTCTTCAAAAATATCGCTAGCACTTCCATTAAGCTCCTGAGAAAGCATATGAATATTATCTGATAATCCTGTCACTCTAGCGCAATTACTTCCATATCCATTAGCAGAGTCCTGAACGACAGAAAGATAAGTATCTGGTCCATAATAATCCCATGTCTCACTTCCCGTTCCAACTTGCCAAGACGACGCTAAAGTATCATCTAACATATCTTCTTCGTCATCATTTTCTGATATTTCGTCCTGGCTGCCTTCAAAACTATTAGCCGCTATACAATTACGAGTAGCTTCAATAAAGCAAATGTCGCCCGGAAGAATAGAGCTTAAAGAATTGCCATCAATTCTAATATCCGACAAAATTGAAGTAATCCCTATAGTGTTATTCCTAAGTACAATAACCTTACCATTAGGAGCGCTATAGATTTCATCATATGAGACGCCATCAGAGGAGGCAATTGATACGGTATCGATATTTGAATCAACTAGATATGTAGCACCATTTGAATCAAGAACAACGATATTATTCTCATCCGCTACAATAAGCGAAGCTACATTCGACGAATAATTGCTTACTCCAGACAGAGTGGAACAAGTTGCATCCCCGCTATCATTATACTCACACTTTACTATCGTTCCGTTATTCAAAAGGCAATAGAAATCATCCCCAAAAACATCAACATCTACTACTTCTGATTCGATAACGCTCTCTAGGACGCTTTCCTGTCGAAAAACAAGTCCATTCAAAGAAACATAAGCCTCGGCATCGCTTGATACTATCATTACTCTATTGCCAGACGACTCAATGGCAGCAATACCTGACTCGATGCCAAGATCTAAAGCAATCACTTCACCATCTGAATAGACCAAAACCTCTCCATTAGATAAAGCAGCAACAACAGCATTACCAACACTTGCGATATTTTGAATCTCGACGGACTCATTAATAAGCATCGCTCCAATTTCAGCATCTTCAGTTACCAGAGAGAAATTTCTACCATCTACCGAAGAATACAAAGTTCCCGTACTAGTAATCGCATATATCTCTGTGGCATTACTGCAAATATCTTTGAATTCAATATCCTCAGCTTCAAATACATGCATTAATTGTTCATCGCTAATATCGGATATTAACTTACCAGACTGGGTCAAAGCTACTAAAGTATTGTTCAGATAATCGATATCAACTATAGTATCCGTTATCCAAAGTCCATTCGGATCTTCAATTGTAACCTCATTACCAATTTGAGCCTCATCATAGCCTAGAACTGCGCCCTGATACTTAAGAATCATAGCACCTGTCTCATCCATAGAGAAAACGCGAATATTCGCATTTGAGTCTATATTAAACTGATTTAATTCATCTGAATCAAAATATATATGCGCCTCGTCAGCACTAGCTACCGTAAGTGAGCAAACTTCGTTTGAGTTCTCAAAAGACGGATCCATAATGAAGTTGCTCATAGGAATTCGATCCAGATTTAATCCAACTCCATCAAAATCCATTGCTTCCCCATTTATTGGGGTTGCAGGAATTCTAACCAGCTCATTACGAGTTCCAAAAGCACCAGTAACCGCTAGAAGAAATATGGATAGAAGAACGATTACACAAAATGAACCTAAGAAAACAAATAGCTTTCTTTTCTTGAATCTTCCATATGCACGTGTAAAGAACCCGTTACTCACTAATCAAGGCATCTCCTTCAATATTCTCTATTGCGACATCATGCTCTTGCTTTATCTTGAGATTCTTCGCATTACTGTTATATAGGGAATACATAATTACAAGACATATAATCGCAGGTAAGATGAAGCTGATCTCCACCATAAAAATCTGCATTTGAATCGCCTCTGATACTCCGTCACTGATTCCGAAGGTTTTGTTATCCAGGAGAATACTAGTAACGGTCGTCCCAAAGAAATTAAATATGGCGTGTGCCAAAATCGAACATCTTATATCTTCAGTAAATGCATATACACATCCTAGGGCAATTCCACAAATGCTAGCATAGATTATTTGAACCGCACCGCTGTGCATGAAGCCAAAAGATAAAGCGGCAAGAACTATGGCAATACCTTGAGGCATGCTTTTTCGAAAAGAACCAAGAATCATACCCCTAAACAAAAGCTCCTCAAATACTGGAACAGCAACAATTACAACAACGGCATAAAGCAAAACCTTTAGGTACGAAGGCTCGCTAACTTGTGAGTCCATTTGATTCGAGTATTCCTCAATTAGCTTGCCTATAGCCTCGTTAGACTGACTTAAATAAGTGATAATACCAAAATACACGTTGGTAAACCCAAGCATTCCAAGAGAAACGACTCCCGCCAACAAATACATTACTGGCTTAGCCTTCTTCAACTTCACAATCTTCTTATATGGATTCTTAGGGATAAACAAAAACGCGAATAGCGCTATCAAGAGAACTACCTCGGAAATCATTGAACCAATTTCCGGATTAGCATCATAGTCAAAACCGAATAGAGAAAATACAAAGAAAACAACTAAACAAACTGCAAAGTAGCCGACTACAAAGGCAACCACTTGGAGTATGCTCAGTAGCACCGCTATTATTCTCTGTGAAACTCTTTTCTTCTTATCTTCATCCATATAATGTTGGACTCCTTACTGTGACGAACGAGTACGGAATTGCGTATTGGAAGCAAACTTCACGCCTGAAGGATTTGTTGTCTCCGATGCTGCAAACCGTCTCATGAAAAATTCAAAAGTCCTGTTAATTTCTTCATTATCCTTAATCGAATAAAAGTACTGATCGCCCTTCTCTCCGTACGAAGTACGCATAATGACGAGCTCAGGTTTTCTGTGATTACCATCATCTGGTTCATAATTGTACATAACGACATATTCGTATTTGGAAAATACGAACGTATCAATAACGGAAAGAAAATATTCCTTTCCGTTACTAGCGTCTCTAATAACAATCAACTCTTCGTCCTTGATAGTTTTATTAACATCAATTTGAGTTGTCGCCTTAGTTTTCTTATTAAGGGATCTATTACTCTTCTGATTCTTCATCGCTCATTGATTCTTCGCATAACTTGTCGTAGAAATCAAAAACGGCATCCTCTTCTTCTTCAAGAGTAGAAATTGTAATATCGCCATTCTCATCTTCTACTTCCTGAGCAATAACCATCTCAGGCTCCTCATCCATAGTAAGTAGAACACAATAACTCTTATCATTGAATTCAAAGCTATCCACATATGCGAATTCAAAAGACTCACCAGTCTCTTCATCAACGAGAGTAATTATTGATTCTTCTTCCATATCTTCGTCGCTTTTACCACTCTGACATCCACAATCGCAGTCTGGACCACAATCGCAGTCTGGACCACAATCGCAATCTGACTTTGTCTCATCACAATTACATTCTGTATCGCAATTGCATCCTGACTTTGTCTCTTCGCAATTACATCCTTCACCGCACTCGCAGCCCTTCTTATTATCGTTGTCCATCATATGTTTGTCTCCTATCATATTTATTCTCGTATGTTGTATATCTTAATCAAGTTATTATAGCATACTATCGGTCATAATCGATGCTGCTCCATGTATTCCCTAAGGATAATTTCAGCTGCCACTTGATCAATTATGCTTTTCTGCTTCTTTGCCTTAATGTTTGTCTCATGAAGCATGCGCGAAGCTATGACTGTTGTATATCTCTCATCCTTGTAGGACGGCGATATATCGACTAGCTTCTCTAGCTCCTGCCCGAAAAGTTCGGCTTTCTTCTGCGTCTCCGACTCCATTCCGTCTGTTCTTATCGGCTTACCTATTACAATCTCTGTGACATTCTTCTCTTTCACGATTTGAGCTATTCTGTCAAGGGCCCAGTTCCAATCTATGCTGTTCCAATTAACTGTCTCAAAACCATTAGCTGTAATTCTAAGCTCATCAGAAAGCGCAACGCCTATGTGACGCATTCCAAAATCAATCCCCATTACTCGTCCTTTATTTGCCATAGTGATATATAATCTACCTTTCAAAAAAAAGCAACAAAGCGAAAACTTTGCTGCCTACTTAAACCTTCGCATTAGATATTCAAAATCATCTAAGTCTAGAGCAATACTCGTTAATAATTACCTCAAGCAATTCATCTCGCTCGATTCTACGAATAATTCCTCTAGCACCTTTGTAATTTGTGATGTATGTAGGATCTCCAGAAATAAAATAACCAACTAATTGATTGATTGGATTATATCCTTTTTCCTTCAAAGCGTCGAGAACGTATGTCATTAGTTCCCTTACGTTTGCCGACTTGTCTGCTGAAAAATTAAATCTCGTTGTCTCTGAATCCAGCATCTCATCACCCCCGATTTTGATAAAACTATTTGAGTTTTATTGTAGCATACTTTGATCTCTATTTAGCGTGTTTTGTTCTGTTTTTTTGCGGTTATCTAAATAATATCAGAATAATTGTCTATTAAGAGAGCTCCATCCTTAGCTATATGGGCTTTCGCAACTACTACTTGTCCTTTCAAACTCCCTGCTACTTCTTGGTTTACAGGCTGACCATTGATTCTATAAATCCTTGAATGCACGTATTCACGTGTGTACCCATTAATATAGCCAGGTTCGCAGTTATCTCCTTCGTAATATGCCTCGAGAAGAATAGAAACATCTTGGTTAAGCTTAGTCAACGCGTACTTTTGCTCAAGTTCTTTTGATAACTCGTTGAGAACAGCAGCCCTCTGCTTACCTACACCCGAAGGGAGTTGCGCCATTTGAGCGGCCACTGTTCCTTTTCGAACAGAGTAAGGGAATACATGAAGCTTTGAGAAGGCGAGCTTCTCGACAAAGGCTTTTGTTTCAAGAAACTCTTGCTCGGTTTCTTGAGGGAATCCGCAGATTACATCCGTCGTCAAAGACATGCCCGGAAAAGCCGCGCGCAATTTCGCTACAATAGTCTCATATTGTGCGGCAGTGTACTTACGATTCATTCGCTTGAGCACAGTATCGCTACCGCTTTGAAGCGATAAATGAAAATGAGGGCAATATTTATCTATCTTAGATAACCCCAAGATGAATTCATCCGTAAGTGACATTGGCTCTAGAGAGCCCATGCGAATTCTTTCAATGCCTTCTACCAGGGACGCACTCTCAATTAAGGATAGAAGCGACATGATATCCTCGCCGCGATCTTTGCCATACGAACACAAGTGAATGCCAGTAAAGACAATCTCTTTAAAGCCTTTTGAAGCAAGATATTCTATTTCTTTCATGCAATCAAGCTTGTTGCGGCTAACTACTCGTCCGCGAGCATACGGAATGATGCAGTATGTGCAGAAGCTATCGCAACCATCTTCAACCTTGATAAAGGCTCTTGTCTCTTCAGGAGAAAGAACCGTGCCAAACTCCTTATATGTGTCCTTAGTTGTCACTTGCGGTTTTACGTGATTAGAGATATGCGTAGGCGTCGCTTTTGAGGCGATAAATTGAGAAACTTTTTCGACTAAGTGCACTTTATCTGAAGTGCCGCAGACTATATCTGCATCTATTTTTCCTTCGCGAAGCCCAGATGCGCAACCCATAGCACAGATTATTGCATTTGGGTTGAGTCGTCCAAATTTACGAAGCTGCTGAGACGATTTACGATCTGCTTCTCCTGTTACAGAACAGGTATTAACGACACAGATATCGGCACTTGGAACGTCATCTGTAATCTCGTATCCCGCTTCAATAAACTGTTCCCTGACAGCATCGGTTTCGTATTGATTTACACGACAACCAAGTGTGTAAAAGAATACCTTCATCATTGTCTTATCTTGATATGAGTCTCACGAAGCTGTTGTTCGGTAACATCTCCAGGAGCGCCACACATTAAATCTTGTGCATTGCCATTCATAGGGAACGCGATGACTTCTCTAATGCTATCTTCGTTTCTAAGGAGCATGATCATACGATCAACTCCAGGAGCCATTCCTGCATGAGGAGGTGCGCCATATTGGAATGCTGTATAAAGTGCAGAGAATCTTGCCTTTAGCTCATCCTCTCCGTAACCAGCAATTTCAAAAGCCTTCTTCATGATGTCAAGGCTGTGGTTACGAACCGCACCTGAAGATAGCTCGCATCCGTTACAAACAATATCGTATTGGAAAGCAAGAATATCCTCTGGCTTCTTTGTTTCTAAAGCCTCTAAACCGCCTTGTGGCATAGAGAAAGGATTGTGCGTGAAAATGTAGCCCTTAACTTCCTTATCGTACTCGTACATTGGGAAATCGTTAACATAGCAGAATCTGTATGCATTCTTTTCGATAAGGTCCAAAGACTCGCCTAATCTAGTTCTAATCTTGCCAGCAAAAATGCTTGCTTGCTGTTCGTTATCGGCAATGAAGAAAATCGTATCTCCTACCTCTAGTGAAGCTAGAGTCTTAATCTCGTCCTTCATATCGTCTGGAATGAACTTATCGATAGGACCCTTGAATGTTCCGTCTTCAAGTACCTCCAAATATCCAAGACCGCCCATTCCTATCTCCTGCGCGAACTTTAGGAGCTTCTCATGCTGACCCTTGGACATATTTGCATGAACCTTTAGTCCGCGAACCGTCTTGTCAAAAAACGGCTTGAACGAACATCTTTGGAAGAACTCGCTCAAATCAATAATTCTTAGTGGATTACGAAGGTCAGGCTTATCTGTACCAAACTCAAGCATCGCCTGCTTATATGAAATGATTGGATATGGTGCCTTAGTAACCACGCTTCCTTCTGGAGCAAATTTCTCGAAAGTAGCTGTAAGAACTTCCTCACCAACTGCGAAAACATCCTCTTGCGTAGCAAAGCTCATCTCGAAGTCGAGCTGATAGAATTCTCCAGGAGAACGGTCCGCACGAGCATCCTCATCTCTGAAGCATGGAGCTATTTGGAAGTATTTATCAAAGCCAGAAACCATCAACAATTGCTTGTACTGCTGAGGAGCCTGAGGAAGAGCATAGAACTTGCCCTTAAACTTACGGGATGGAACGATATAGTCTCTAGCACCCTCTGGTGAAGAGGCACAAAGAATTGGTGTCTGAATCTCAAGGAAGCCCATCGAAGTCATCTTTTCGCGAAGGAAAGAAATGACATTGGAACGGAAGACAATATTATCCTTAACCTTCTGATTACGTAAATCAAGATAACGATACTTTAGTCTGACATCCTCTCGAATTTCTTTAGAAGTCATAATTTCAAAAGGAAGCGGACTATAAACCTTACCTAGAAGGTCAACGCTTTGAGCCTCTAGCTCGATTGTGCCAGTTTGAATCTTTGGATTGTATGTCTCCTCATCGCGATGATTAATGATACCTTCGACCGAGATACAGTCTTCCTTAGCTAAACCATCAAGAAGCGAAGTGTCTCTCATTACAACTTGAAGGATTCCATACATATCTCTAAGGTCTATGAAAGAAACACCTCCGTGGTCACGAATGTTCTCAATCCAACCAGCAGCGCGAATTGTCTTGCCAACATCCGCCTCAGAAATCTCATTATTCAGTCTGTCTCTAAAAATGTTCTTCGTACTCATAAATTCTCTCCTTCATCAATTACAAAAGGCATAAAAAAACGCCCAAACGCATCTGTACTAGCGTTCAGGGCGAACATAATCTTAAGTCCGCGGTACCACCTGATTTATTAGGCAAAGCCTAACCTCTTTAGTTCCTTATCGACGGAAAACGGCCTTCCTAGTAGACAATCTCTTCTCCAAACTTATTCTCGAAAAGCATCGTTCAGTCGGCTGCTGGTAAAGTGTTATTCCCTTCGATTCATTCTGCAAACCTCACAGCAACGGTCTACTCTCTGAAAGCGATAATCGAAAGTACTTGTCTTCGTCATAGCATCAGCCAAGATAATATACTATTTTAAAGAATCAAACAATATCCTTTAATTACTCAATATGCTAAAATGCTAAGTAAACTACAAAAAGAGGTATACAAAATGACCAAACTTAAGATAAAACTATCCACGATCAACGATATCAAAGCTTTTGTTAATGCTTCGAATTTGTGCGATTTTGAAATAGACCTCATTTGCGGTCGCTATATTGTAGATGCCAAGAGTATCATGGGCATCTTCAGTCTCGACCTAAGTAGCTCCATCGATGTCCAAATCTATGAAGACAATTGCGGCGAATACCTCGATGCAATTGCTCCATTTATTGTTGAGTAGGACTTATCTAATCTAATCTTATCTTCTCTTCACTTATATTCACTTGTTCTTCGACAATCCGCGCTACGCTATTAGTATAGATTAGTATAGATTTTTATCACTTGCCGCCTCTGCCAACTTGGCCAAAGCCGCGGCTTTTTCCAAAGCTATTTTTAAACTTGCGATCGCCCTTGCCTTTACCTTTGCCTCTGCCGGAGCTAGAGCCACTTGAACTACTCTTAGGATTATAGCTATTGTCATTGGCTATTTCTTTGTTAAAGTTCCTGTTACCTCTGTCGCCTCTAGTATCTCTGTCGCCTCGTCCATTTCTTTCGCTTCTTTGCTCGAAGCCTTCTTCAAACACGAAATCAATATGGTTCGTGTCCGTATCTACAGCAGCGACTACAACTCTAACCTTCATTCCTATCGACAGCTTCATGCCACTTCTCACACCTACTGCACGAACTGTTCTCTCGTCAAAAACATAGTGATCCTTCATTAGTCTAAAAGGAATAAACCCTTCGATAGAGCTTGCCAATTCGATAAAGCAGCCTGCTGGAATAATTGATGAAATCATTCCATCGAAGTGCTCTCCAACCTTATCTGCCATAAACTCGCAACACTTAATATCGACAGATGCCCTCTCGGCGTCAACTGAATTGCGCTCCATCTCGGAACTATGAAGAGCTACCTTTTCGACCATAGGTCCAAAATGCCTGCGCTTATCCTCGTTATGCAAATAGCTTTTGATTATCCTGTGAATATACAAATCTGGATATCTTCTTATAGGGCTCGTGAAATGGCAATAAAATTCCGAAGCAAGTCCGAAATGTCCACAATTTTCCGATGAGTAGACCGCCTTGGCCAATGCTCGAAGCAAAAGCATGTTAAGCATAGGTAAGCTATCATCCTCACGAACACTCTTAATGTACTCGCTTATCGCACTAGGGGTAATCTTGCCTCTTATTACGCCTGATGCGCCAAAAGTTCTCGCGACCGCACAAAATCTAGCAATCTTAATTCTGTCCGGCTCATCATGAACACGATAGACAAAAGGATAATTCATCGACGCGAACCTTTCCGCCACAAACTCATTCGCGCAAATCATGAACTCTTCAATCATTCCGTGACAGTAATTCGTAGGGTATGGCATTACATCCTTGACGGTACCATCCTCATTCATAATTACCTTCGTCTCTGGCAACACAAAGCTCAGAGCGCCTCTGTTCACACGCATCGTTTTCAAAATATCCGTCAACTTCTTCATATCTTGAAGCATCGGAACTATTGGTCCATAATCCTTTTCGTCGGTATTCTTAGGCTCGAAAAGAATACGGTAACACTCATTGTAACTCATTCGCGCATTACTTCTAATCACGCTCTCGTAGATGTATCCCTTGTATACGTGACCGTTCGAATCGACATCCATCTCAGCAGTCATAGCAAGTCTATCCACATCCGGATTCAAGCTGCAAAGTCCGTTTGAAAGCTTCGGCGGAAGCATAGGAATAACTTTATCTACTAGGTAATTTGAAGTTCCACGAACAAACGCCTCTCCGTCTAATACGGTATTCTCACGAACATAATTCGAGACATCAGCTATATGAACATATAACTTGAAATCACCATTATCTAACTTCTTAATTGAAATAGCATCGTCAAGATCTTTTGCTTCTTCGCCATCTATTGTAATCGTAAGAAGATCACGGCAATCAGTTCTGCCCTTACCTATTTCTTCATCTACCATCTCTGGAGTCGGATTATTAGGTAGATCCTTAACTTCGTTTAATACCGCATCTGGAAAAGTCTCAGACAAACCAAATTGTCTCAGAACCGCAAGCGTTTTTGCATCATTATTAGTAAAATCTCCAAGAACCTCAATAATCTTACCTAAATACTTCTTGTTTGATGAATCTGGATTTAATACCTCGCATACTACAGTCATATCAAAAGGCGCACCATTAAGATTTCGCTTATCTACAACTACGGAGCCCAAGTCACTATTCTTGAACACCTTCGAAGGAACCACTAATCCTCCATCACCTTGTTGCCTTAGGACACCAACTACTTGATTGGTTACTTGAAGAGGTCCGCGTGGAGTTAAATCCGCATAAAACGATGGCCTTTCCGGCCTAACATCAACAGGTGCAGCTGCATCGCCACCCCAATAATTTCCGCTCTTCATATTCTTATTCCCTTTATTCCCTATTCTCATCTTTCACCTCATTTTTCTCATATATATATATTATACTTCAACCTTAATGCAAGAAACAAAAAACCGTGCCAATAATAGCACGGTTCTTAAATACTATAGTCAAAAAATTCCTATTTCCAACCACTTACCAACCACGAGCAGTGGTAAGGAACAATAAAATACTAACTACAGCAAAGCTTACAGCACAAATCAATGTGTAAGTCTTAAGCTTCTCTTCAAGTGTTCTTCCCTTTGTCTTACTATAATAAGAATCAGCAGTTGAACCATTAAGAACACCCATGCCGTTATCGTTACCTTCTTGTAGTAGGAACAAGATAATCATTCCGACAGCTACAACAATATCTACAATTGAAAGCACTATTGCCAAAACACTCATAAAAACTATGCCTCCGTATATAACTCACATTATCAGCCACAAGATAATAACACACGATTATCTTATATGCAAACAAATACTTGTGCCTACTTTCTCTTACTTTCTCTAACTTACTTTTACTTACTCTGTTTTGCTGTCGTGATTCGCTTAATCAATTTTGCAATTTCACTAAATGCAAATGGAATAAATGCTAGAGGAATAATTACCAACCAAGCTAGAGGATTCAAAGCGACATTATCAAACACAGAGTTTACTCCTGGGATGTAGATAACAGCTAGAAGTAGAAGAAGTGCTCCACCTACAGACCAGTTCATGAATGTGTTAGAGAATAAGCCAATCTTAAATACAGACTCACGCTCAGATCTACATGCATATGCACGAATTAGCTCAGCCATAATCAATGTAGCAAAAGCTACTGTTCTTGCTCCTACAGTCTTATCAATTCCTGAAGCAAAGAAGAAATCACCCTTAATCATAAGTGCGCTAAGGAATGCTACAGCAACAGTAATGAAGATACCAATAGCTTGCGAAGCAATACTAATTCTCATCGACTTATTGATGATAGATTCGGACTTCTTACGAGGAGGAAGATTCATTATTCCAGGTTCGCCCTTCTCTCTACCCAAAGCAAGAGCTGGGAAGCTATCTGTTACAAGATTAAGCCATAACAATTGAATAGCCGTAAGAGGCGCTGCAATTCCAGGTATCAGGGTATTAGGAATTAACGAGATGATGAAGATTACAAGAATCTCACCGATATTACATGAAAGAAGGAATCCAACGAACTTGCGGATGTTCGAATAGATGATTCTTCCCTCTTCTACTGCATGAACAATAGTAGCAAAGTTATCATCCATAAGAATCATTTCGGCAGTGTTCTTAGCTACATCAGTGCCCGTGATTCCCATTGCAACTCCAATATCTGCTGACTTTAAGGCCATAGCGTCGTTAACACCATCGCCTGTCATCGAAGCAATATGATCCTTCTTACGCAAAGCAGATACAATTCTAACCTTATGCTCAGGAGATACTCTTGCGTAGACATTTGTGTTCTCGCAAAGAACTGCTAGTTCTTCGTCGCTCGTTTCATCTAACTCGGCACCACTCATAGCATTAGCATTGTTATCCATCATCTCAAGATCGTTTGCTATAGCAACAGCGGTATCCTTATAGTCACCCGTAATCATTACTGTACGAATTCCAGCTGCTTTACATACGGCGATAGCGTCCTTAGCTTCTGCTCTTGCTGGGTCGATCATTCCGATAAGGCCAGTAAAAATCATATCTGCCTCATCATCAAATGAAACCTCATGATTTGTATCAAACTCTCTATAAGCGAAAGCCAACACACGAATGGCTTTCGTTGCATATTCATGATTAATTGCATTAATCTCATCAAGCTTAGTCTCGCTCATTGGGATTACGCCCTTAGTAGCATCGTGATAAAACTTACATTTTGAAAGAATAATATCTGGCGCGCCCTTCGTGTAAGAAACAATCTTATCTGCAACAATATTTGTGTGATAAGTAGTCATCATCTTACGGTCCGAGTCAAAAGGAAGCTCATTAACACGAGGGTACTTGCCCATTGTCTCGCCACGGAACATTCCAGACTTAAGACCTAAAGTAGTTAGTGCTCCCTCTGTAGGATCTCCAATGCAAGTATAAATGCCTTCGTCGTTCGAATTTATTGAAGCATCGTTACATAAAACTGAAGCTCTTATAAGTGCTTCCAGCTTATCTTTAACAGGTGCCTTAGAACCATCCTCTTTAGTCAGCTCGCCATCAGGTGAATAGCCGTTTCCAGATACAGCTACCTTGTTATCACCATCATATAGGACTCTTACTGTCATTTGATTCTGTGTAAGAGTACCAGTCTTATCGGAGCAAATTACATCAACGCAACCAAGTGTCTCTACAGCTAGAAGCTTTTTTACAATAGCCTTCTTTGTAGCCATCTTCGTCATACCAATTGCAAGAACGATTGTTACTACAGCTGCAAGGCCTTCAGGAATCGCGGCAACAGCCAAAGAAACTGATGTCATAAGAGCCTCATTCCAAGGAGCCTTCTGCACGAAAATATCTATTACAAGAACTACCAAGCAAACAGCAATGCAAACTACTGCAAGAATCTTACCTAGAGAGTTCAAACTCTTCTGTAATGGAGTCATCTCAGACTCTACGGAAGATAGATTATTTGCAATCTTACCTAATTCGGTATCTTTTCCAGTAGCAGCAACAATACCACGGCCTCTTCCATATGTAGCGGCTGTTCCCATATATAGCATCGTATCACGATCACCTATTGAACAATCCTTTTCGAGAACTGCTTCAAAATCCTTCTCAACAGCCACTGACTCACCAGTTAGTGAAGACTCATCAGCCTTAAGAGATTGTGACTGTGTTAGTCGAATATCTGCGGAAATAGCATCACCTGCATCGATAGTAACAACATCACCGACAACAAGTTTCTCTGAATCAATCAGCGTGACTATTCCATCTCTTACAACCTTCGTTTGAGGCGAACTCATCTTCTTAAGCGCAGCCAAAGCCTCATCAGCCTTGCCTTCTTGATAAACACCAAGGACAGCATTAAGAATTACTATTGCTAGAATTACAGCTACATCTATCCAGCCTTCAGGGTTACCTTCCATAACGGCCATTACTGCAGAAAGAACTGCAGCGCCAATTAGAACGTAAACCATAGCATCATTCAATTGAGCAAGGAATTTCTTCCATAAAGGAATCTTCTTCTCCTCACCAAGAGAGTTAGGACCGTCTTTTGCAAGTCTCTCCATAGCTTCTTCAGTTGTAAGACCAGCACTAATGTTAGTGTTCAACTCATCAGCTACAACTTCAACACTCTTCAAGTAAGCATCTTTCATAAATCAATTCACCCATACCTTATTTTTCTTCAAATTATAACAAAACATAGATAATATACACTAAGAAAAGAATAAAAAAAAAGCCATTGAATATAATTCAATGACTTTGGTGCTCAGAATTGGAATCGAACCAACGACACGGGGATTTTCAGTCCCCTGCTCTACCGACTGAGCTATCTGAGCGAATAGGAACCGGCCCTTACAGGCCGGCTCTTCTTGGCGACGCGGAAGGGGCTCGAACCCTCGACCTCCAGCGTGACAGGCTGGCATTCTAGCCAACTGAACTACCGCGCCATATTGGTGGGAGCTACAGGGCTCGAACCTGTGACCCTCTGCTTGTAAGGCAGATGCTCTCCCAGCTGAGCTAAGCTCCCACGTTGGATAATCTGGGACATGGCTTTTTCAAGCGCAAAAAGAGTATAAACGAAAGGCGTCTAATATGTCAACATTAATTTTGAGTTTTTATAAAAATGTTTATCGCGAATAATAAACATATAAGAACGCACTCGTCTCTGTCTCCTGATCAATGATATAAGTTATATCATGATCATCAGGTGTACGAACTGACATTACCCATACATTACTGCCCTCCGCAGGCGTTGGAAGCATGGCTTGAGCATTCAAAACTTCTGAAGCCATAGTCATATACTCATCGTAATCCATTACTTGTCCAGCAAAGTTGTACTCTTGAGCTATCATGGTTGCAATGCCATCCATCTTATCTATAGGAATACTAATTTGGCACTCATATCCTCTTCTGTAGAACATCATACCGTGCTTATCCATTTGGACAATCTTCATATCTTGAGTTAATTCGAATTGACTCGTTCGATTGAAAAGTAGATTATTCGAATCATACACAAAAGCAATAGCTAGAACGATTAATAAAGCAACTGTGACAATAATTAAGGTCAAGTCTCTTCTCGATATCTTTTTTGCTGATTTACTCATAATACCCTCCCAAAATAAACGATTAATCTATTCCAAAAAGCGTGCATCCATTAGACGCAGTTATCTTGCATGTATCTTCAAGGCTAATATTTTTTATGCCCGCAATTGTTGCTACTACAAATGGTACCATACTAGGCTCATTAATTTTGCCTCGGTTAGGCTCTGGAGTTAAGTAAGGGCTGTCGGTCTCGACTACTATTCTATCAAGCGGACAGTATGAAATCACTTCGAAGCTTTTCTTGTTATTCTTATACGTAATTGGTCCGTCAAAACCAAGAAAGAAACCCATGCTAAGCAAATCTTTAGTTGCCTCAAGTGAACAAGAACAGCAATGGCAGACGCCCGATATCTTGCTTGAACCTCGCGAAAAGAACTTCTTAATAATCTCTAGGCAATCTCCTGTAGCCTCGCGCTCGTGAAGAATAATTGGCACTTCAAGCTCTCTAGCAATTTCAAGTTGCTTGGTAAACACTTCCCTCTGGACATCTCTTGGAGATAAATCATAGTGATAGTCCAGACCAATCTCGCCCAAAGCCCTGACCTTATCTCCAACGCTAGATAGACAATCAATAATATATTCACTAGCATTTGAGTCATAGTCTTTAGCCTCGTGAGGATGAACCCCACATGAAGAATAAAGTTCAACTCCAAATTTGCCCGAAAACTCATGGACGTATTCTAAGGCTTTCTGAGAGGATGCGACAGAGTCACCAGGAATAAGTATTCTACTAATCCCAGCGTCTCTTGCGTTAACCAAGATATCTTGAGCGCTTAGACCCTGGCTTTCATATTTATCGTCGTAAATATGAGCATGCGTATCAAAGATCCCCTCTAGCTTACCTTCGAATAAAAGCTTCTCGCTCATGACAAATCTGCGCCTGCCTTAATATCATCGCCGAATTCAACGACTCTATACTTGTTACCATCCTTGACAGAGAGAATCATTCCACAGCTTTCAAGGCCACACATTTTTCGAGGTGCAAGATTTACTATCATAGCGACGGTCTTACCAACCATTTGCTCCGGAGTATAGTATTGAGCTATTCCAGAAAGAACCTGGCGAGTACCGAAGCCGTCATTGACTTGCAAGCACAACAGCTTGTTGGATTTCTTTACCGCCTCGCAAGATATTACCTTAACTGCACGAATGTCGATCTTTTCGAAATCATCAAAGACACAGGTGTCCTTAAAAGGCAAAAGCGCCTCTTCTTCGTTCGTATCTTCACTAGGAGCTTCTTCAGCGTTGTTGCTATTAAGCGTTGCAAGCTCTGCTAGTTCCTTTTCGATATCAAGGCGAGGGAAAAGAACTTCTCCCTTAGCTACTGTTACATTGCTATTAAGACCGCCTTCGACAGAAGCGGCCGCCCAAGTCGTGCATTCTTCTCCTGCGCCAATCTGCTCATAAATCTTAGGACAGGTATGTGGCATTACTGGAGAAAGCAGGATAGCACATCTTCTGATGGTGTCGAGCAAGTTATATAGAACTGTTGCTAGTCTTTCCTTCTTGCTGTCATCCTTAGCAAGTACCCAAGGCGCGTTCTCGTCGATGTACTTGTTTGCTCTTGCGATGACCTTAAAAATTGACTCAAGGCCATCAGAAATATGTAAGGTCTCAAAATCTGAAGTAACCTTGTCCGGAAGACTATTTACCATGCCAATGAATTCATCATCAGCGCTACTAGCCTCGCGGCCCTCAATCAGAGTTCCATCAAAGTACTTAATAACCATCGCTACTGTTCTAGAAACCAAATTGCCAAGGTCGTTAGCCAAATCAGAGTTGATCCTGTTAAGCATCATCTCGTTTGTATAAGGACAATCTGAACCAAAAGGCATCTCTCTTAGCAAGTCATAACGCAAAGCATCGACGCCATATCGATCTGTCAAAATGAACGGATCTACTACATTTCCAGAGGACTTACTCATCTTTCCTCCGCCAAATGTAATCCAACCGTGTCCATAAATCTTTTTAGGTAACTCAACACCTAGGGCCATAAGTATTGATGGCCAAATAAGTGAGTGGAAACGAACAATCTCCTTAGCCATTACGTGAACATCTGCAGGCCAATACTTTGGCATATCATCGTAAGTATCATTCATATATCCCATAGCTGAAATGTAGTTTGTTAGAGCATCTAGCCAAACATAGACAATGTGCTTGTTATCAAAGGTAACAGGGATTCCCCATTTAAATGTCGTTCTAGATACGCACAAATCCTGAAGACCCGGCTTAATGAAATTGTTAACCATTTCATTAATTCTCGACTTTGGCTCAAGAAATTCCAACTGGCCGTCGGTAATGAGCTTCTCAAGACGTGGACCAAACTCGGACATCTTGAAAAAGTATGCCTCCTCAGAAGCATCAACCACTTCTCGACCGCAGTCTGGGCACTTACCATCAACTAATTGGCTATCAGTCCAGAAGGATTCGCAAGGGGTACAGTACTTGCCTTGATAATTACCCTTGTAGATGTAACCGTCTTTATATAGCTTTTCGAAAATGTTCTGAACAGTCTTAACATGATAGTCGTCGGTAGTCCTAACAAATCTATCGTATGTGATTCCAAGGCGACTCCAAAGCTTCTTAAAGTTTTCTACAATTTCATCAACGTACTCTTTTGGAGATACTCCAGCCTCGGCTGCCTTGTCTTCAATCTTCTGACCATGCTCATCGGTACCAGTCAAGAACATTACATCAAAGCCCTGCATTCGCTTCAATCTCGAAACAACATCGCAAGCTAGAGTTGTGTAGCAATGACCAATGTGTGGATTTCCAGAAGGATAGTAAATTGGCGTGGTGATGTAAAAAGTATTCTTCTCAGACATAAATTGCCTCCCGATTCACTTGATGCGATTAATAACAACCTATTATAGATGGTCAATCAAGTTAATTCAAGGAAAAGCAAAATCAGTTATAGTACTTGTTATCGAAATTAAACACTGTCAAAGGCTTGCAATAGTAGTAACCTTGGATAACATCAGCGCCTAGTTCTCTTATTATTTTCGCCTGTGTCTCAGTCTCGACACCTTCAACACATACTTGTTTCTGTATTGAATGTGCAAGTAGCGTAATAGCCGAGATAAATGACTTGTTGAAGGCAACCTCCTCAACATCGTCAACGAATGCCTTATCTATCTTAATCTCATCTACAGGTAGCTCTCTTAGGTAGTTGAACGAGGAATAACCAGTACCAAAATCATCAAGAGCAATTCGAACGCCAAGGCTACGTAGTCTATAAAGATTCTGGCGGCACATTGCGATGTTCTTCATCAACGAGGTCTCAGTAATCTCCAACAAAATGTTCTTTGGAGGTAAATCATATCTAGCAAGAACGCCCAAGACATCATCAGCAAAGTCTCTTCTAACAACATCATCAGCCGTAACATTAATATGTATATAGAAATCCTTATTAGTACTCTTCTCAACCCATTGAGCACATTGTGCTATGGCCTTATCCAGAATCCACGCACCAACAGACTCCATTTGATCAGTTGACTCCAACGCATTTACGACCTTCTCAGGATTAACAAGCTCGCCACTAGGTGCAATCCACCTAAGCAAAGCTTCGGCACCGTCAAGTTCTTCTGTCTTCGCGTTGATAATTGGCTGATAGTAAAGCTGGAAGCTCTCCATGTCATTACGAATAGATTGAGCGATTTGAAGTTCGAAGTCCAATCTCTCTTTAAGTTCTCTCTTATCAACAGGAGAATAAATAGCAAACTTGATCTTCTTGTCTTGCTTAACCTTATGCAAAGCAATCTCGGCGTTTACTAGAAGCTCATCAGCAGCAGAACCACAAGATGGGTATATCGCTGCAGACAAGCCATATGTGATAAAGAAAGAACCACGTCCAGTTTCTAATGGCTGGATGCTTTCTTCCTGAAGATAGTTCATGTACTCAGTAACTTTGATTCTTGAAGCATGTGGCCATAAGAGACAGAAAGTGTCTATGCTAATGTGATAGATTAGAGCTTGCTCAGGCAGTCTTTTTCGAAGCATATTGGAAAGAGCCAAAAGAATCTCATTGCCGGCGGAACGACCGTATCTATCATTGATGCTATGGAAACCATTAACATCAATTAGAATTATCGCGGCAGACAACAAATCTTTGTTGCGAATCATTGCCTCAGCGTCGGAGAGGAGTTTCTCACGAGTCGGAAGGCCTGTAAGCTCATGGCAAGAGGCATTCTTCTCAACATTCTCACGAACCTCATTCATCTGAGACAAGTCGAATATTGTACCGACTATAATCATCGCTTGCTTCGTTGAATCCATAAAGGACTTACCACGGCAAGCTACCCAAACAGTCCTATCATTCTCGGCTTCAATACGGAACTCGACAGAATACTTAGTCTGATGACCATCAGCGACTTGTTGCATAGTATCGCGGAATCTCTTACGGTCCTCGGAAATCACTCTGGAAGCAACAGCCTCGATGATATCACCATGCACCTCAAGATCAACGTTTGGAATAATCTCGCGAATGTTCTCTGAGAAAACCAAGGTGTTCATCTTCATATCCGCATAGAAAGTAGTAGCGGCAGATCCTTCGATAAGGTTATTTCTTACAAATTCATTCTGGACAAACTCAGTAATATCCGAGAAGGATCCAGTAATAAATTGCATATCGCCTCCGAGATTGCCTTCCTTATCGGCATCCGAGAAACCATTTGACCTCAAATGAATCTCGCCTCTATTCGCAGATAGGAATCGATATGTATTATTGAAACTAGAAATACCCTTATAAACGAAAGCAGAAAAATCCTCCGCCAATTTGGAAGCATCATCAGGATGAATATATCTTGTGTATTCTTGTGTTAAATTTACTATCTTATCCGAGACGAGATCGAAATCCTCTACAAATTTCCTGCTTACATAACAAATATCGTTATATGTGTCGTATGAGAAATAATAACCATTAAGTCCGTCGCCAAAGAGTTGAGCCGCTGCTCTCTCCATAACGCTTCTAGTCTTATCGGTCATGACACCTACGACATATCTACTCTTATCAACAGAAATAACTTGCATATGAACTTCAACTTCGAATGTCTCGTATGCTGATTTACTTAAGTTGTGATCAATCTTAACGAGCCCAGCATCAGAAATAACAAGATCACTGAAAGCTGTCTCATACTTACGACCTACCAAAGAACGTTCATTCTCAGGAACAAATTGAAGGAATGATGAAAGGAGTACATCTTGCTGAGCCATAGTTCCAAGTATTTTTTGCATACCATCAGAAAAAAAGAATCTGCTCTCTCTGGGAATTACAACGAAAGAACATAAAGCTGCGGAAGACAAAATCGGTAGGATTTCACCGACATGCGCAGTATTCAGAATCTTAAGCATCTCGTCGCGCGAGAAAAAAAGCTCATCCTGTGGAATTGGCATACTCTATCTCCAAATCACCTTTTCTTCATTTTAACAGATTAACGACAACATCGTATATCTCTTTTTTGTTACGTCCAGTCTTCTTTGATATTTCTCTTGAGATTTCCTTGGTTGTCATTCCTAGATTCTTATACTCAAGTACCAAGGTATCAAGTTCTTCCTGAGAAATGTCCTTCATTTCCGGGGCATCTTCAAGAGCAATTGGCTCCAAGCATACCACAAATTCTCCCCTTGGTTCCTTCTTTTCAAAAAACTCCTTGCTCTCACAAACCCTTATTCTTATTACTTCTTCGAATTTTTTTGTTAGTTCTCTACAGAAAGCCACTTTACAATTACCAAAGCCAAACTTATTAAGTTCATCAATTAGCTTAAGCAAACGATGTGGCGCCTCATACAAAACAATAGTTTCATGAATCTTTGATATTGCATCAAGTCGTTTCTTGCGTTCGGAGCCTTCTGATGGAAGGAACCCTTCAAAATGATATCTTCTCGTATCTAGTCCTGACAAGACCAACGCCGTTATACATGCGGCCGGTCCGGGAATCGTTGAAACCTCATAACCGTTCTCTATGCAAAGCTTAACGAGGTCCTCACCGGGATCACTTATCGATGGCATACCCGCATCAGACACGAGAGCTACAATCTCATTATTCGCCAAGTGATCAACTATAGCATTGGACTTAGATGCCTTATTATGCTCATGATATGAAATCAAGTGGTTCTTTACACCAATTTGCTGGAGCAAAAGGCCTGTGCGCCTTGTATCCTCACAAGCAACAATATCAGCCTTCTCCAGAATTTCTCTGGCTCTAGGAGACATATCGTCTATATTTCCAATTGGTGTTCCAACTAAATAAAGCAATCTGTGTGCTCCTTCTCGTATATTCGAATTACATCTTGAGTTGCGACTATATTGCCATCTTTATCCTTTTCATTCAATACCAAAGGAGACAAAATTCTTAATTGCGATGTGTGGGAATCTTTTTTTCCAGCAAGCAAAAACATACATGCTTCTTTGTCTATAAAAGGATGAACCGTCATAAGCCTCGTGGGAGACAAGCCACAATTCACGAAGGCCTTTATACTATCCGCTAGCCTATTGCCATGCATAACCATAACCACATGCCCTTTGCTTGGAAAGACGCGAGCGCTCGCCGCCTTAACAAAATCCTCCAGGCCACCATTCATCTCGAATCTAGCGTTCAAAACCTCTTCGGTCTTTGCATCTGAAGTTTTGGGTCCTCTCTCGCTCGAAAAGAATGGCGGATTAAACATAACCACATCATAGCTTTTCTGCTTAATCTCCATAGGCAAATCACGAATATCTGCATTATAAGCGTTAAGTCTATCCTCTAGCTTATTCAATGCAATGTTCTTCTGTAATACTTCATAGGCGCTAGGCATAATCTCAACAGAATCAACTCTTGCCTTGCTGTTTCTTGCAATAACGCACATACTGCATGCGCCGCAATTCGCACCTAAATCCAAAACCTCATTGACTCCCTTATGAATAAATGAGCTTGCAAACCATGCCAAAAGGACACTATCCGTACCAAAACGGAAACCGTCCTTTTGCTGAAGAAGTTCAAAATCACCTCTTCCAAGGTATTCTTTTGAAAGATTGCTTTGAATATTACTTGTTAGTTTCTTCATAATTATGCTATCCCATTCTATTCCTATTATCATTTTTATCATTTAACAAAAAACAGCTGTAGCCAAAGAAGCTACAGCTGTCAATCTTATGCTATTACCTTACTGTGCAGAAATTGCAGATACAGGACATGAGCTTTCACATGAACCACAATCAAGACACAAATCAGCATCAATCTGATACTGTGTATCGCCTTGAGAGATAGCTGAAACAGGACATGCCTCAACACAAGAACCGCAAGATAAGCAAGCGTCAGAAATTACGTATGCCATATAATTAGTACCTCCGAATTAGATTGAAAATTGTCTTTTCACCTGTTTATTATACATTAATATTCGGAAAACAAACATACGTCTACTGCAATATGTAATTACTGGATATTCTCACGCCATGTAACAGGATGAAACTTGTCCTTTATTGGGAGCAATCTCTCATCGACATCAACACGAAGTACTGAGTTAAAGTTATTTGTTGCCTGCATTTGAGCAGCAAAGCCAACGATAGCTACAATTTGCTGATCGTTATAGAACTTTCTAAGTGAATCGAAAAGTTCGTCTGATACAGCTGTTGGATCCTTAACAATCTGCTTACCTAGCTCAGCAAGAATCTGCTCATTCTCCTCAAGCACAAGATTCTCTGGATCTAATCCAATCTGCCTTAAATCGCTAATGAAGAACAAGGAGCACAAGAGGCATCCGTTTGTTGTCGATACTGAATGCGCATATACTGTAGCGGCCTTAATTCCAACTATATTAACAAGACTCTCCCAAGAGTCATACCATCCCATAAAAGCCAAGTATGTGCCATAATCCTGAAGCAAAACGTGCTTCATGTTTGTAATCTTGTTTCTGGAAGCGAGATCTTCATATGCTTCCTTGGCCTTTCCTTCTAATTCGTTTGGCTGCAATAAATTTACTCTTGCCATAGTAGTTCTCTCCTTTAGATTGTTGATTGATTCTGAATTTGAGTTTGAATGCGGGTCTTCATTAGATGGCTAACTTAAGAATCCCGATGAATCTTCCTTCGTCAAGCGGGATATAGTGTCCTATCGTCCCGTTTCTTGTTGCCCGTTTTGCCATCAAATCGAAGTGCTCGTCAGTGATATTTAGCTCATTAAGGCGAGTCTTAAGTCCGAGGTATTCGAAAAAATTCTCAAGCGTTTGCGCTAACTGCAGCGCATTCTCTTCTTCTGATAATGTGAATGCATCCCCGTCGAAAACACGCACGTTTAATTGAGCTAATTTCCAAGGTTTAACCTTCGCGACGTATCTAATCCAGGCTGGTAGTACTATAGCCATTCCTTCACCATGTGTGATACCGTACTGACCGCTAAGCTCGTGCTCAATTCTGTGTGAGCCCCAGTCGCCAATTCGTCCGGTATCAAGAAGATTATTGTGGGCAATAGTTGAGAGCCATTGGATTTCCGCTCTGGCATTCAAGTCGTTGGGGTTGCTCTTTAATTTTCGACCATTAGTAAGAAGAGCCCTTATACCTCCCTCAATAAGATAGTCGGTGACATCGGTATTCTTTATGTCCGAAAAGTATCGCTCCAATAAATGAGACAAGATATCAGCAATACCAGCGGCCGTCTGAAATTCAGGGAGACCTAAAGTGTATGCCGGATTCATGATGGCAAATTGAGGAATAATCCTGTTGTCCTCGAATCCAAGCTTCCACTCACCATTTGAGAGAATCGCCGCATTGCTTGTCTCAGATCCGCTTGCTGGAAGCGTGCTCACGACGCCAATTGGAAGAACTTTTTGTGGGCTTATACCCTTACGCTCCATGCTTTCCAGCTCTGCCATTATGTCTTGTTAATTTCATTTTTCATTTCCTCTCTTTCTGCTTTTTTCTTTTGAGCGAAGCGGTGGCAGTTTACTGCCAACCTGCTTTTTTGCGTCAGGTAATATACCCAGTATTTAATGACGCAAGCATCATTAACTGGGTAATGGCTACCGCCCTTAACCTGTTGGAGGCTCTGCCTCTCAACTCCGTCAAAGGTTGCACCTCTGTACTTTGCCATAAAAAATGCCGGCTACTTATTTCTTGGTAGCCAGAATTATTTTAATTATTTCTCTAAATCTACGAAACTTATTGTCTGTAGACTTATTGTATGAATTCTTTATAATAGTTTAATTAACATGTGAGGTGATCATAATGAGTTTAATGCATATATTTGCAATAAATATAAAAAAATATAGGACTGAACAAAAGCTCAGTCAGGAGAAACTTGCTGAACTCTCTGGATTACATCGTACTTACATTAGTGCTATCGAGAGAGAACAACGTAATATATCAATCGAAAACATTGAAAATATTGCTTCTGCACTCAATATTGACGCATATAAACTATTTATTACAGACAACAATACAAACTAATGAGGTGATACTATGAATGAAGATAATAGCCGAAAAGCTCAAATTGGGGCTTTTTCAAATGCTTCTCTTTCAGATCAATTACAATATTTACGGGATAAAAATATCATATCCGAATTTCACTCGCAGAAATTTGGATATACTAATGAAAAGAAAGACCAATTCAAATGTGATTATATAATCACTCTTGAAAATGGGGAAAAATGGATTCTTTTCTCTGCTAATTCACTTACATCTGATAGACTGAAAACTAAACAATGGGATTCTTATCATATAAAAGTCTTAAATAAAGAAGTTAAACATTCTTACATTGTCTGTCCAGATACTATTCAATCACAACCTAAAGCCTATCACGATTTTTTGCGTTATCGCCAGTATATTGAAAAAGGGCAAATTACTTCTAGCATTGATAATCTTCTTTTGCAATCCGAATTTATTTCTCTAATAGAACAGCTCCATTTAGGAGACCAATATACAGGAAAAAAAGCTGCTATGATTGGTAACAACTTTGAAAGCCTACTTATTCAAATTTTAACAAACTCACAAAATTTACTACGTTGGAAAGGTAATGAACTTGCTGTAGGTTGGCAATATGAATTATTTGAAAAAATCATCAAAAAACTCGATTTTAATCCACAAGTTATAAAAGATTTTACAGCCACAACAAATATTAAATCTCTTCCAAAATTCCAATACACCGATGGAAGTTATAAATGTGGCGGACGTCCAAAAACAGATTTATTACTTACTGTTAATTATGACGATGGGAGTTCTGAAGAGTTTACTTTCAGTTGTAAATCGACTTCCAAAAAGGATATTGCGGTACAACAATTTCCAAATAAATACTTAATGGAACTTTTTAATATTCAACCTGCCGACACGCTTCAATTATTGGATGAATATTTAGCCTCTGGTGGTCCAAGAAACATGGACACAGAAAAATCAAAACTATTAACTGCTCGTCTAAAACCTTATGCTTATTCTATTGCAAAATGGGCTTTAGGTGGTCAGGCAAATGACGGTTCTGATAGAACTCAACAAGCTGAATTTCTCATTACTCGTTATCAACACAATGGTATTGAAGATATTGAAATTGAAACAATTGATGAATGTATTTCCAGAAGCGAAAAAAATGGTAAAGGCAATTTTGGAACCATTTTCGGATGGACAGTTACATCAAAAGACAATAATGGAATCAATTTTCCACAGTTGCGAATTTATGTTAAATAATAAAAATACTATAGCCACCAAAAAGGGTGGCTATTTCTTATTGAATATGGTTTTGCAAACATTGAACAAATTGCCTTGCTAATGCACTTGCTAAAAGCGGTGGAATTGCATCACCTATCTGTTCATATTTATCCTGTACTTTATCTCCATGAAACTGAACGTAGGGCCCAGCAAATTGATACCAATCTGGAAAGCTTTGCAACCTTGCCGCTTCTCTTGGTGTGATTGCCCTATTTAGTGTTGGATGTAAAATTTCATCTAGGCAATGTGATGTAACTGTAAAGCTAGGTTCATCCCACAATAATCTTCGATTTCTACTTGCATATATTGTGTTTGGAAAGAGGTGCCTGTATTGGTCAATCTGCCCTTCTTCCGTTAAACGTTCAAAAGCAGAACGCATTGTTTCTCTCTCTCGAATAAGTGCTAACAGATCTTGCTTTCTCCTAATATGACCGGGACCTTTATGAACACTTACAACATTATCCGTAAACAATCCTTGTTCTACTAAATAATGTGGAATATAAGAATGAATTCGATTGTCATTATAATGTCCCCTCATTATCGAAACAAAATCTCTTTGATTATCGGAAACATACTGATTAATTTGTGTGTAATCAATTAAATCTGTACCCTCACCCATTCCAACTCTTGGTAAATCTGAAATGGCATCTTCTACTGTGACATAAGGATGTTGACGTCCGGGTCCATGGGTTTTTTCCGGATATGAGAAATTAACATTCTCCAAATCTCGTCTTATTCCTACTAAAAATAATCGTTCTCTTGCCTGTGGGACACCATAATCACATGCTTTTAGTAATATATCGCTTTGTTCTCTAGAAATCAATTTATATCCAGGCCTAACATCTTCATTTTCAAATGTATCGCAAATATAGTGGAAAATTGCCCCTCTTTCACCCTCTGCATTTCTTTTTGAAAACATTCCTTTTACATTTTCAAACAATATAGCTTTCGTATTTACTGTTCTAGAAATACGAATAATATTGCTGAACAAATCATCTCTTTCATCTCCAAGTGTTCTTGTTCCTGCTAAACTAAAACTCTCACACGGAGCCCCTCCCGACACAACGTCCACTGTTTCATTTACCGAGTCAAGACCATACCTTGCTTGCAACAAATTTCTAATCATATTACTACTTACAAGGTTAATATCTCCATGGATTAAAAGAGTTCTTGTGCTTTCACACATAAATTGTTCAAGATACTCTTCATTTATACTATCTTCGTTCGAATATTCAGAAAGATGTAGCACTTCTGCATTATGACTTACCGAATATGTCTCTACTGTAGTGTCTGTCCATTCGACTGCAATTAGTGGTAAAATACCTGCCCACTTAAATCCTGTACATAATCCTCCGGGACCAGAAAATAAATCAATGCTGACTAAACTAAACTGCTCATTTATCATACGTTCCATGAGACTATTATTCATGTTATTTGCCCTCTCCTTATAGAGTTTCGCCATTCGCTTTAAGAATTCTGGTTGCTTCAATCAACGCAGTTCTTCTTATAAACTCACTATATGATGCATATGCCTCTAATTGGGCCACTTTTTTAAATTTTTCTAATTCCTCTTCACTAATGCGAATACTTATTGATATTGTCTTTTTCATACACAACCTCCATTTGATAATAATACAGAAAGTGTGCAACATTGTCAATACTTTGCCCGGCGAACAGGTGTTTTATTTTTCATTCACATTATATGTCAAATTTATGCTCGTACCTCTTTCTTTGGTTCCGCTAAAGGAACTGTTATCATTGGAATAAAAATACCCTTTTCTACATCCTCAGCTCTAATCTGTTCTTTCATAGCTTCCATTTTTTTACGCTTATCACACTTAATTCGTTCTTCATACTGCCTCTGCCAACCACTTGCCTTACGTCTGAGATACTGCTCATGACGTTTATTCTTAATTCGTTCTATTTCTTTCTGCTTTTCTAATTCTTCCTCTGATACTTGGACTTCCAACGTAGGTGGAATGTATCTGCCAACAAAATTGAAATATATCTCGATTTCTTGCGTTGTATGTTTACTTCCTTTCCTATCTCTTTCATGCACAAGCACCTTTTCGACAAATTCATTCAGCATAGTGGTGGTCACTTCTCGGAAATTCTCATATTTTTCAATAAGTGCTATGAACTTTTCAGTATCATGCTTTCCTGCCTCAAAACTCTCGATGCTCTTCGTCAACTGTTGTATTTCATCGGTTAAGGCTTTCATCTCACTTGAATACTGCTTGTCCAAAACTGCATATCGTGTATCTGGTATTTTTCCCAGAATATTGTCCTCATAAATTCTGCAAATCAATTTTTCCAATTCATCACTTCGGCTTTTTGCTACTACAAGTCGGCTCTTATTTCGCTTGATTTCCTCGGTTTCTGTTGTTGCCTGTGCTTTCTGTATTGTTCTTATAAATTCTGTTTTATCATATTTTGCATACTTAAGTTTATATTCATCATAGAAAACGTCAAAAGGAAGAGAATATTCTGAATTCCAAAGCTCTTCAAATTCGGACAAGATCTGTTTACATATCTCGCCTTTCTCAGTAGAGATAATCCTTGTATTCCATTCGCGATTACTAGTAAGGGCCGAACTGGTAATATTGGAACTGCCAATAATAATTCTATATAGTTCGTCTCGTCTGAAAATGTATCCCTTGGTGTGAAAACCTTCACGAGATGCTTCGGTATCGTACATCTTGATAGTAATATTCTTAAGTTCATTAAGTCTCTTAAGCGCTTCCGGTTCACTGAAGTTAAGATAGTTTGTTGTTAGTATCTCACCAGGAATATTCTTCTCTTCTAGTTCCTTCAAGATCTGAAGTAATGGAGTAATTCCACTTGAAGTAATGAAGGCAACACTAATTTGAAATTTATCACACTTAATCAACTCATCTTCAATGGAAGACAAGACCTTCTTACCGGTTCTATAATCATTAGATAAAAAATCTGGTTTAAATGCTAAAGATGAATTACTTGATGAGTCAATAAAAGCTGTGGTGAAACCCCTATTTAATTCAGTTATTAGAGAAGTGTCCATTTATGATTTATGCCTCGCTAGTATTAATAACTTGTGATTTTCCATCGCGTCTCTAATATCCGTCGGTTTCTTCCTGCAATATATACCAAATGATTCCCTGAACCTGATGGTCAAGTCCATTCAACTGTGCTTTTTTAGATAACGATGTGACTTCAACTCTTCCGCCTGATTAAATTCTACCAAACTTTTCTATCAATAATCGTACAATTTGCTAGTGTGAAACTATTTGCCTGGTTATGAGCCAATACTTCGTTTTACTTACCAAAATCTTGCTTTTCCAAAATCCTTCATATGAACACTATTGCATGTCTCATTCACACAAAGCTATCTCGAGAAACTCAAGCTCAAAAAAATAAACTAATATAAAAGGAATGATTGCATACCGCAACCATTCCCCTAATACGTAAAAAACAATAACAAAAATGAAGCTTACTCTTGGTCTGCCTCAAGCTCTACCTCTTGGTCAGAGACGATTTCGGCATCGTTATCGATGATATCATTCTGAGCCTTCTCGTCGACTTCAGGTGCATTACCACAAGAACCGCATCAGTTTGGACAACCACCCTCACCCTTGGCAGCGCAACAGCCTCCATTTGTTTGATTAAGAGGCTCAAGACCAGCCCAATCGAAAACCTCGACTTCCACGGCATCATCTTGCTCGAACTTAACTGAAATCTTCTCAGTTAGAAGATTTACGTCAGATATGATTCCCGTTCCGCGAGGTGTACGAATTCGTTTGCCCACCTTCGGAAGACGGCGATGCGCATCCTCGTAGACATCCTTTTCGAACTGTAGACAACACATAAGACGACCACAAGCACCATTTAGTTTTGTTGGATTAAGTGAAAGGCCTTGATCTCTCGCCATGCGAAGAGAGACAGGCGCGAAATGATCTAGGAAAGTGCAACAGCATAATTCTCTGCCACATACGCCAATTCCACCAACAAGCTTGGCTTGGTCGCGTAGACCAATTTGACGAAGTTCGATTCGCGCGCGGAATGTCGCCGCGAGATCCTTAACTAGTTCGCGGAAATCAACGCGGTTATCTGATGTGAAATAGAATAAGACTTTTTTCCCGTCAAAAGAGAAAACGGCCTCGATTAGGTTCATATCAAGCTTACGCTTCGCTATGAATTCAAGGCACTTATCGTAAGCTTCTCTCTCCTTCTCCTTTTTCAAAGCGTATTGCTCATTCTCTTTGTCATTAGCAATTCGAAGTACAGGCAAAATCTCCTTGGATAACTTGCCCTCATCCATATCGATTGGTTCTTCTGCAACATGCGCAAGATCTAGGCCTACTGAGGTCTCAACCATGACGGCATCGCCTATTCTTAAGTCCAAATCGTCGCATGTGAATTGGTATGACCTTCCCGCGTCATGAAAGCGGACATTTACTACTCTAGTCATTGGTTAGCTCCTTCTTTATCTTAATAAGCAAGTTACAGCAAGCGCTCTCGAAGCTAACATTCACAGCGAGTCTTTTCATAAACTCAGTAGTCAAATCAGCGGCCTTGCCTAATCTTGCTAATGTAATGTACTTATTTTTCTTCAGGAAGGAAATGTATTCCTGCCTCTTCTTACCGTTACGAATTGGAGTATCCTCTTGATTCTCACTCTTACAAAGATAACATAAATCGCCGAAAACCCACAGCATTAGTAGCAACAGTTCTTCGATTCTGTCCTTATTGTCGTTAAAATAGTTATAAGTATCACAGACGATGTCGCTAAATGAGGTTTCTGGCATCTTCAGAACTATGTTAGTAATCTCTTCTATTTCCTTGCCAAAATCCGTTTCTGACAGGGTAGCTATTGCTCTTCCCGGGTTGCCTCCCGAAAAAGCCGCCAGCATTCTCAAGCTATCAATGCTCGTATCAATATCTTCATCATTGTCCATGCTCTGAACGTGTCTGGTCAGAACCTCAAGAGTCTCGTTCTCACTTAATGGTGATAACTTAATCTCTGACATTCTAGAAACAACTGTTGGCAAAAGTTTGGTAGAGTCACTGCTCTCTATTATGAAGCAAACGTGCTTAGGCGGCTCCTCGATAGACTTAAGAAGAGCATTTTGCCCCTCCTCATTAAGGCCATCACCGTCAATCATATAAACCTTACGGTCGGATAATTGCGAAGAGATACTTACGTCGCCAACTACCTGTTTTCGCACATCTTCTACTCGAATTTGCTTCTTATCCTCTGGGATAGTAAGACGTCTGAAATCTGGATTCGTGCCCGCCATAAAACACATACAGCAATTGCATTTGCCACACGCTCCATCGCTTGTAGGATTCTTGCACAAAAGCGCATTCGCTAGTGCCATTCCAAAAGAAGTCTTGCCCATTCCAAGCGCACCAGTTAACAAATATGCATGTGAAGGAACTCCTAGAACATCCCTTGATAGCCTTTCTTTAACGCTATCCTGGCCAACAAAATCCTTAAAAGTCATTGCTGTCCCTCATCCAAAAGGTATTTCTTCACAGTCTCGAAAATTTCCTCGGGGCTCTTCGATGCATCGATAATCTTTATTCGCTTTGAACCTACCGTTGCTAGCGCCTCCAAATATCCTTTTCGAACTTCTTCTTGAAAACCAAGTCCCATCGCCTCGAGTCTATCCTCCGACTCGCCTCGCGCGGCTCTTCTCTTGAAAGCATCCTCAGGAGTAATATCAAAAAGGAACGTCAAATCCGGCTCAAGGCCTTCAGTTGCAAGCAAATTCAGGCTCTCAACTACTTTAGTACCTAGACCTCTGGCATATCCTTGATAAGCAAATGTTGAATCGAAGAAACGGTCACAAAGCACTATGTTTCCTTGTTCGAGGCTTGGCTTAATCTTCTCCTGGGTAATCTGCGCTCTGGCTGCCTCATACAAAAGAAGCTCAGTAATCGCGCACATTTCGTCGTTCTTCTTATCTAATAGAATTGTTCTAATCTTCTCACCAATTGAAGTTCCGCCTGGTTCGCGGATTATTAGTGGCGTTTGTCCACGCTCTTCCAAAAATCTCGCGGTAATAGCTAATTGCGTACTCTTGCCACAACCATCTATTCCCTCGAAAGTAATAAACTTACCCTTACCCACATTCGCCTCCGAAGAGAATTAATCAAGCTTAATCGTATGAATTCCAGCAATCTCAAGCCAAATTTCCTTCTCGATTCTGTCATTATCTTGACGGATATCTTCTGTTGTCTCTTCTATTCTTCTAGGCTTAACATTTCTGTCCTTGTTATAAGGCTTATTGTTCCAACGATTGTTGTTCTGCCTATTGCCCTGATTATTCTGTCTTCTATTGTTGTTAGTATTGCCGTTAGGGTTTGAGATAGGAGTAGAATTTGCAGCATTTGTATTGCTATTGTTGCTATTGCTACTGCTACTATTGTTGCTGTTATTACTGTTGTTATTGTTTCTGTTGCGATTATCCTGATGTGGTCTTTGATTTCGCCTATTGTTGCGATCATTGCGATCATTACGATCGTTACGATTTGCATTGTTGGCATTGTTGCGATTATTTGCATTATTAGGATTATTAGAATTGATAGTATTAGTAGGATTAGAAGCAGGCGCATTACTCTGAATTGAACTACTTTGAGTCGTACTATTCTGATTGGAAGTGCCATTAGCACCGCTATTTACTGGCCTGTTCTGATTATAATTTGGGCGATTACGTCTGTTATTATTGCGTCTTCTGTAATCACCATTTCTGTTATTGGAATTGTTTCTTCTGTTAGAATCATCACCAGAATTAGTCGCGATATTAGAGTTCTCTGCCATATTGCCTCCATTAATAAACATTAGACTTCTTATTATATAGTGTTAATAAAGAAACTTCAAATTAAGCTTTCTTCTATTTTTCGAACATACTTATCTTCCGGAATCTCGCCTTCATACAAACCCAACTCATTTAGCGGACGAAGGACAAAGGCTCTCTCATACATTCGTGGATGAGGAATAACAAGGTCATTGTCATCGTATCTCTGGGTGCCATAAAGAAGGATATCCAAGTCTATCGTGCGCGGTCCATTCACTATCGTCTTAACTCGATGAAGGGTCTTCTCAATTGATTGCGTGAAAAGCAAGAGCTCATGCGGAGTTAGCGTGGTCTCAAACTCAACGCAAGTATTCAAGAAATCAGGCTGGTCATCGTATCCAACCGGTTGCGTCTCATATAAAGAAGCGAAACGGAGCTTGTCGATCTCCTTGTTACCTCGAAGTAAGTCAATCGCTTGCTGTAAATTTTCTTGTCTGTCGCCCATGTTGCTTCCTAGGGAGAGAACCGCCTTATGGCAAATCTCGCTTCTCGTTTGAGAAATCTCAACCATCATGGCGTCAAAATCGCCATCAACTGGGGCATCCGGCTTCTCAACAAGTACGTGTACCTCTTCAATACGGCTGTCATTCTTTAGTACTCGAAAAGAAATCTCTGACGCAAGCTTCTCAATTAGATTGAATCGGGAGCTCTCGACCGTATCTTTAATTATCTCGAAAATACTCGCATAATCGATAGTATCCTCAAGTCTGTCAGTCAGTTTGCCTTCTATAGATGAGATTCCTAGTTTACAAGTGACATAGAAGTATTGACCCTTCTCTTTCTCGAAGTCCAAGCATCCTGTGTAACCATAAACCTTACATCGCTTTAATGTTATGAAATCCATTATCGGTATCCCTTTATCCCTTTCGCCCCAAGGCAGCATCGAAAACCTTCAAAGCAGCGACCGTGTTCTTAACGTCGTGAACGCGAAGCATAGAAGCACCGTTCTTTACACCAGCAAGGCCTAGAGAAATTGATGCGAGATCGATGTTGTTGGAATCAAGCTGTGTTCCCATGAGTTCGCGTACTATTCTTTTTCGAGAGCAAGCAAGAAGAATCGGATACTTGTTGTTAAAGGAAAGCTCAGACAGCCTGCGAATTAGGGTTAACTCCTGCTGCCTGGTCGTACCAAAGCCAATTCCTGGATCAATCGAGATCTTGTCCGCACTGATTCCTGCTTGAGTAGCCATCTCAATACTAGAAGAAAGACCCATCAAAGCGATATCAATGATATCAAGGTTTGAAACATCATTCTTCTTGGCCGTATAAAAGTAGTTGAACATAATAATGGCGCTCGCATTATAGCTACTTATTGTAGAGGCCATTTTGCTGTCAAAAGCGAAGCCAGATATGTCATTAACTATTTTGCATCCACTAAGGAGCGCTTCCTTGGCGACCTCCGACTTCATCGTGTCTATAGACAATGTCAGGTCCTCGTATTGAGAAAGCCTTTTTATTACAGGTATAACCCTCGAGATCTCTTCGTCAACCGAAATCGGTAAATAGCCTGGTTTTGTTGACTCCCCGCCGATATCTATTATGTCGGCACCATCATCACGCATCTTAAGCGCATGACTGACCGCAACATCAACATCAGTAAACTTGCCGCCATCCGAAAAAGAATCCGGCGTAACGTTCAAGATTCCCATGCATAGAGTTTTTGTGTCAGAACGAAAAATTGTATTCATTCGAAACTTTCTCTTAACCTCCAATTCGTTGGCGGTTAATCAAAGCCAATGCCTCGTTACGTGTTCTGGCATCTGTTCGGCATCCACCACGCATAGCTGAGGTAACCGTCTTTGAGCCAGGTTTTCTAATACCTCGCATAGTCATGCAAAGGTGCTCCGCCTCAATTACCACACACACACTTCTAGCGTCAACAGCTTCAATAATGGTATCAGCAATCTCTGATGTAAGTCTTTCTTGAAGCTGCGGTTTCCTCGACAATGTGTCAACGATTCTCGCTACCTTAGATAGTCCTAGAATCTTGCCATCTTTTGGGATATAAACAACATTCGCTGTGCCATGAAATGGGAGCAAATGATGCTCGCACATCGAGTAAAAAGGAATATCTCCGATAAGTATCATCTCGTCATTGCCATCCTCAGTAAAAACCTTGATGTCCTTACTTACGTCTCTATGAAGACCAGAGAAAACCTCAGCGTACATTCTTGCGACGCGAACTGGCGTATCCTTCAAACCTGGTCTATCTGGATTTTCTCCAACAGCCTCGAGAATTTGGCGCACTGCCGCCTCAATCTTGGACAAATCCATTCCCTTTTTGCTCTCCTCTGGTATGGAGAAATCAGAATCATAATCGTACATTTGTTACCTTCTTTATTTCATTTTGCTTCTTCTATATTCCATTGGTGTCATTCCCATTTGCTTTCTAAAAGCCACGTTAAAACGTTGTGGACTTGAGAAACCTACTTGGCAAGCAACTCCAGATACTTTAATCTCGTTATTTTCGAGAAGCTCGCAAGACTTCTCAATTCTTTTTCGCATCAAATATCCCATAGGACTAATGCCTAATTCATCGCGAAAAGCTCTAGTGAAGTACCCTTGACTTAAATATACGAACGACGCCGCATCTGCTACAGAAATGCCTCGGTCGAAATTGTGGTCAAGATAGTCTTTTGCAATAAGTACAAGCTCTCTAGCCTTGCCATTCTTGACTCTCAGGCTCTCCTCCCACTCGCGACAAAGCGCTCTAGAAAGAGTAATCATAAGTTCAACGGTAAGGATTTGCATCATGAGTTCCTTTGAATATTGCTTGTCCTTACTCTCTTCTACAATTCTTTCTACTAAGTTACTTATACTCTTCTTGTAATTACCCGCAATGACGATATATGAAGACTTTGGAACATCCTCACCTGTATCGCCCGAAGTAAAATTAATGAAGCTTTCAAGCGAATGATGCGCCGTCATGTGCGGAATGTTTACACTAGGGCCAGAATGCATCTCGCTCTCGTCCTTCTCTTGCGCAATTTGACCTAGAGCTAAGTTTGCGGTCTCTGCATCTCTCGAAAAACCAAAATACAGAACGTACATATCAGCCTGTCCAGACGGAATACGAACCGCATGAACGGTGTTAGGTCGAATAATAAGCGTCGAACCCTTTTCGAGCATAAAAGTCTTGCCATCCACAGTAAACTCGCAACGACCGCTTCTTAAGAACAAAAGTTCATGCGAAGTATGCTTACTCGCGTTAGCTACTGGGGTGGTTTTCTCAAGGGAGTGCTCTATCCCCTCAAATACAACGGGAATTGAGCCGGAAGCTGATAAAAGGCTTCTCTCTATTGCCGGTAAAAGTTCTTCAAACATATATCACCCTCTAAATAAATCGAATATTGTCTATGTATATCTCACCATTACGAGCAGTATCCTCAATAGTAATTTTCAGTTTACTCAAAACAATATCATCATTAGTCGCATATGTCATCTTTATAGTCTGCCACGTAAGCTGTTGTCGAATTTCCGCCTCTCCATAGAAGCCCTCAATTCTAAGCTTCTTCTTTTTTTGCTCTGGATTAAAAACATCAACACAAATCGTGTGCTTGCCCCTAATCTCAAGTGGTGCCAATAAACTCGCGTAGCTCAAGTCAGGCTCGAATCCATAAAGCGAGTTCTCTGTCTCGTACTTAATATATAAAGACGCGCTTCCTTCAGTCTTATTCATGCGGTCATTCGTAATTACTCCATTCCCCTTGAAGTTTTTGAAAATCTTCAATCTCTCAAACGGAGAATCCTTGTCCTTCTTACCAATAAACTCAAGCTTATCACAAGAGCAAAATGACAATTCAGGACAGAAGTATGCACTCTCTCTATCAAACCTGAAAGGAACAACTGGCATATCATTCAGGTTCTTGAACGTCGCTTCGTGTGGGAATGGATTAAAGCCATAAGTTACGCTAACAGGATTAGCAATCTCATCTCGCCAAACCATAACTCTTACGCCATGCAGAATTCTTGCCTTTGCTGGGAAAAAGCATCTATCCTCACTACAAACGGCAAAACCTCGAAGCTCGGTCTCTTCCTCAGCCAAACGAAGTCCATCACCAAGATTATCAAAGCTTAAAAGCAGCTTGTTTCCAGCTCTTTCAACTCCAATACATTGCGGACAAGCCTTTGGGAGCTTAGCCGAAAAATGAATTCCAAGAGCAGATACTGACAAACGCTTACCAACAATGAAACTCTTAGTCTTGTCTGGCAAAAGCAAATCATGAGTACTTACGACTCCAGTTGGCATGGTTAACCGTCTTAGAAAAGCCGAAACATTCTCATTAAATTCAAGAACCCTATACGGGTTATCAAAATCTACATTACCCGGATGAGATGCCAAACATATTAGAGAAGGCATCGCACTGTTATCCTCAACTAACTTTGGTTCAAATGTATCTGCTAAAGTCTGAAGTAAGGCCATAAGAAGCAAATCATATCTTACATAATTGCATTCCTTGCCATTTGGACAATAGACCATTCCTCTTATCGTCATACCGCGAAGAGGATAAAGCTTGCTCCTATACATGGTGCAAATTCTTGACTCAATAGGAATCTCGGCTTCAAGCTCTTTTTTTAACTTGCCCTTTGGCTTTGGCTCTGAACCCTGTCCTAGAAGCTTAAAATCCAGCGCCTTAGTCGCATTAGAAGACAAGACTTCTCCCTTGTTCTCTTCAGATTGCCACTTTGAATTAGGAAAATCCAGCTCTAAAGTTTCGTCCTGACCTTGAAGCTCATCTAATCTATCTGCCTTAGCAAGATCAAAATCCATGTTCTTGCGTTCTTTCTCCAGCTCAGTGGAGATCTTCATTGCCTCGACCTTAGCTCTATCGGACTCAAGAAGCTCCTCATACGCACTCTCGCTCAAGTAAAGCCCAAGATCCTTAAGATAGTCAGAAACTGCAACAAGATTGTCGATGGATTTATCCGAAATCCAATTTAAAATCGTTGAATTCGCATTGCCCAAATCCACAATTCCAACAGGATAGTGAATCTGATCCGCAAGCGAGTATGCAAAAGAAAATGCCGCTGAAGATACATTCGCCAAAGGCACTGTATCCTCAACTCTTATCCAGTTGGCATCAAGAAAATTCTCTTTCTCCGTATATGAAATTTCCTTTTCTTCTCCTTCAAGTCCACTCCTACTAGGCGAAAAAAATCTCACATAATTCAAAACTTGTCTCTTAAGTGGAGCAGCTGGCGCGTTAGCATTTTTTATTGGAACTGAAAGAATATCAGCACCAAGGAAAATCCAAACATCTCCGCACCTAACATCCTTGACCGTAGTTGTAGCGTCAAAGCACTTAAAGACAAAAGTGAAAGTATCAGAAGACGCCTTGTATGCAGGAAGGGTAAACGAGAACCTGCCCTTACCAGAAGTAGTCGTCTCAAGGCTTAAGATTACACCATACTCAGTATCCAGCTTGGATACTCTTCTTCCATCAGTAGGATCCTTAACAACCTCTAAAGTGATAGTCGCGCTTGCAGCTGCAGTACCTCTTATTGTTAAAGGAACTCCTTGCTGGAAAACGGATTTATTACTAAACCAACTTGGAAGTAAGATTGGGTTTACTATCATAATTATCCTCGCGCTTATTGATACTTATTAAAACATTTTATTATTCTCGAACACAATAATTATACATACAAAAGAAGTTTTTGTATAATAACCACTTCCAACTATTTTGTGATAAAATTAGAAATATGTAAATTATGTGCCGATTGGAGAGTTTGTTTCAATGACTAATGACAAATCCAGTCTTTCTAGAGCGAACATTTTTAATGACATTTCTAAGTCTGAAGCATCGTACGAAGATGTTCGAGCTACCAAGAAACACCATTTCTATTGTTTTATAAGTGATTATAATCATTCCGTCGAGCACAAAGAGACAATCACATCTCACTATCACGACTACATCGAGCTCATTTATGTTATTCAGTCCAGTGTTGAAGTGACTGTGAACAAGAAGCAATTCACCGCTCGTAGTGGCGACTTACTTGTCGCTATTCCTGGCGACGTTCATTCGCTTACTCGCAAAAAAGGTACAGTCTACGTTTGTATCCAGGCGGAGCCGAATTTCCTTTTTGGAGGGGTTTTGTCGAATTCTGATTTGCATTTTATCATTCCATACACTTTGTATTGTCACCCAGAAGCACGTCTTTTCAAGGCTTCCGAGATAGATAACACTGATATTCCCAAGTTAATTCAGACGATTGTACAAGAAAACAGCGACAAGAGGAATTTTTACATGCTTTCAATTCGTGCCGCTCTATCTTCTATTGCCCTCTCTTTGTTCAGATCATGGGATTCACTCAGTGCAAATCTGTCTAGCGAGGTCGATATTTCCCGTCAGCGCGGTCTATCGAAACTCGCGCCAACTCTTGAGCAAATCGATCGAAAATATATGACAAACCTAACCGCCGCGCAAATGGCCAAGGACGCGAACATGAGCTACAGCTACTTCTCGCGTTTCTTCAAACTTCATACTGGACAAACTTTCTCTGAATATTTGAACTCTGTGCGCATCAGAGAAGCTGAAACTCTCCTTCTCAATGACAAGGTCGCAATTGCTGATATCGCACTTATGGTTGGTTTCACGAATACGAGTTACTTCATCTCGCAATTCAAGCGCTACTTGCACATCACTCCTAAGAAGTATCGCAAGAAGTTCAGTCCGGACAAAAAGTAATTTCTTAAGCTTTTGAAACTTTAGCTACAATTACCTTGATGCCCTTCATTCTGCACTCCTCAACAATTGCAGGATCAGCACCGCTATCGGTAATCAAATAGTCGATTTTCTCAATAGGGATGAACTTAGCCGATGAGTCGGCTCCAAGCTTGGAAGAGTCAATCAATGCAACAATGTGCTTAACTCTGTCAGCGCACATTCTCTTGAGCTCAAGTTCATAGAAATTATTGCCCGAAAGGCCAACTTCATTTGAGAACCCGTTGCCAGATACAAAATAGAACTCGCCGCTTAGACGCGATAGCATCTCCCTACTAACAACGCCCTCAATAGCGCCAGAATGTGGACGGAGCATGCCACCTACGAGAATTATTGATTTAAAATTACTGTGATGCTGGAGCTCCATAGCTGTATGGATTCCATTGGTGACAACCGTGACATCATCCGTATATCGAAGATAAGGTATCATATGAAATGTTGTTGAAGATGCGTCCATAAATATTGTGTTGCCGCTTCCAACTAGGTCTGCAGCCTCACGACCGATGGCGTCCTTCTCTTCAACATGATTAATCGAACGAACCATGTAGTTCTCGGTAATGTCAGTATGCTTCGTTTCCGGTAAGCGCAAGCCTCCATGAAAACGAACTATCGCACCTTCCCTTGCCAAATCGCGTAAATCAGTGCGAATTGTAGCGCCAGTAACATTAAGACGTTTTGATAAATCTACCGTCCTAATTGCACCTGTTTGAGCAAGGATATCAAGTATTTGTTTTCTTCGTTCAAGATTAACCATAACGTAATAATAACAAGGGTTTTGGGAATAGTCAAACCAATTGTTTTTCATTTCTTTTCATTTTCGAGCAATAATAGTCAAATGCTTTCTTTTTCTCGAAAAAGGCATAAAAAAGCCTGCATCTTTCGATGCAGGTATCATTAATTTGGTTGCCGAACAAGGATTTGAACCCTGACAGACGGTGCCAGAAACCGGCGTGCTACCGTTACACAATTCGGCAATGATTATCAACGTTGTAGAGTATAGCAAAGCGTTTTCTAAAATTCAAGAGTCTGTTGCCTCTTGGGCTAGCATTTCATCGAGTTTACGGCGCACAAGCATCATGTCGTCGTACATCGGGATTTTCTTGCTTGGATCGCGAAGCGCATAAGCTGGATGGAAAGTGGTCATTATGCTGTATCCATTCTTCTCAGCAAAGTGTCCACGGCAAGCATGCATTGCAGCTTTCTCATTAAAGAATGCCTCATATGCAGTCGAACCGCATAGAAGAATTATCTTCGGTCTAACTAGCGCGAATTGCTTAGCGAGAAGTCGTTTGCAGGAAGCAATTTCGTTTGGCTTAGGGCGGCGGTTCTCAGGCGGACGGCACTTAACTATATTGCAAATGTGATAATCCTCTTCGGTAAGACCAACGCTTCCAAGAAGATTCTGCAAAAGCATACCAGAACGACCTACAAAAGGTTTCCCCTTCTCATCCTCCGTCGCGCCAGGTGCCTCGCCAATAATCATTAGAGAAGCTTTACGATTACCACGGTAGATTACAACATTACTCGCACCTTCTCGCAGCTCGCAGTTCTTACATGCGTTACATTCTGTTATGAACTCTTCCCATTTACTCTCATAGATGCTATCACTCATAATACTTGCTATCTTTCTTTAAATAATCACAAAACTACTACTGTTATACCTGGATTAGGAATTTTCCAATCACGATCACCCTTGAGGTTCGACAATCTTGACGTCACTCGAATTCCGGCTTCGCTATTGCTATTAAATTGCTCGCCCTCACAGAAGTCGCGAATGTTGCCAAGTCTCTTCATTGAGATAAGCTTCTGCTTACATGCAAGTTTAATTGCACCGCCTCGTCCTGTAGAACCATAGCCGTGAATTATCTTGATTGCCTTGACTCCGTTGTGCTTATTTACAACTATTGCAGAAACCATCTTGGCAATCGCTTGTTCTGTTGTTGGAAAACCATACTCAATATTTACCTCTAACATATGAGAATTATACCTTATCTAGGGTATAATTGTCTCATGCGTTTAGATAGACTTCTTGCAAATTCAGGATATGGAACACGAAGCGAGATCAGAATTCTGGTTCGCTCTCATAAAGTATCAGTAGATGGCTTAGTTGTAAGCGATCCTGGTGCTAGCGTTAACGAGAACTCCAATATCTCTATTCTTGGACAAGATGTTATAACGAAGAATAAGTTATATTTTGTGTTTGATAAGCCGGATGGCGTGCTAACTGCTATGGAAGACAAACGGCTTCAAACGATAGCTGATTTCATCCCACAAACTCTTAATACTAAGGGCTTAAGCCCGGTTGGTCGTCTGGATTATCACACGACGGGACTACTGATTATTACTAACGACGGAGAACTATCGCATCGACTCACAAGCCCTAAATTCAACGTGCCTAAGACTTACCTTGTCGACTATGATGGCGACGAACTATCGCAAGAGCAAATAGACATTGTTAGTAAAGGAATGACATTATCGGACAAACCCAATGAGAGAATAAAGCTTCAACCAGCTAAGCTAGTCCTAATTCGTCCTGGCAAATGCTTACTAATTCTTACTGAAGGTAAGACTCACCAAGTGAGGCGAATGATTGCTTCCTTCAATAGAAGCGTGACAAAACTAGCACGAATTAGCATTGGCCCAATAAGTCTGTCAGGATTCGAGGAAACACTATTTTCGAGCAAAAACGAAGGCATAAAAGACGCTGACATTTTTGATAAATTGCCAACGGGAACAGGCGAACTTGTCGAGCTAACGCCCGAGCAAATTAGTGCTTTGCTTAGAAGCGTTGGTTTCGATAGCATATAACAATCATAAGTAAGCTTGCAATGTTGCAAGGAATCCCATGAGCATATACTCAGACCGTTCCATGTCCTCACTCCCAGTATAAATTCCGAAAACTAGATTTGGCTCAGTATCTGGCCACAGGCAAGAGAAGCCAAGTTCTCTAATGTAATCTTCATTGTTGATTTGAATACCTATTAGTATTTCTTCCTCAGAGAGCTCGTGATCGGGCTCCTCGTACTCCATTCCAAGAGACTCCTGGTATCTTGAGATGGTCGCATACCATTCTTCCTCGCTGCAATAAACCAGTTCAAGATTGTCAAGAACTTCAGCTGGAAGCTTCTGCTCGCACTCAGCATAAAAATCAGACAAATCAACCATATTGCTGTAGTAGTAATCTATTATCTGTGAGTCTGATATCACAACATTAGGATTTGCCGAGAAAAGCGCAGTCGCTATAGACTCAGATTGAAAGTTTGAGATTTGCTCTTGAGTGTTATAGAAAGATACGTCAGTTGAATTAATGTAAGGATTTGAAAATCCCATAGTTTCCGTTAAGAAAGTATTCATAGGAGACGGTTCCAATTGGAAATGCCCTACAGCTATAACCGCAGAGTCATAATCTGGACGGAAGAAACCTGTATAAATCAGACTGAAACAAATAGCAATTGCAACAACTCCTATTACAAACCAGTACCACGTATAACTAAACCAGGTCTTCCATTCGTCCTTCGTCTTGCCCAAAATCTTTGGCTCTTGCTCACGAGCCTCCATAACCTCTTTACGCTTCATCGCATTACCAGAAGCAATGTCATAGGCAGCGGACAAATCTACAAGTTTCTGCTGGCTTTCGTCAGAATTCTCTATTCTCATATTCTTTGACAATTGCCAAAATCTATTCTCCAGGCGTTCCTCATCACAATCTGCTGGAAGATTCATATAAGTGAGCGCTTCTTCCTTAGTCATAGAGAGAACCTCGCTAGAGACTTCTAGCTTATGCCCTATCTTGGCAAGTGCCTCGTCGATGGAACCAACCAAAGTCGTACGCATTCTAAGCTCCAAGTCCCTATGCGGATATGCGTTATGTGCGATTCTATGCTCTGGATCAACTATGAAGCAATGCTTACAACCGCTTTTAACCAATGTGTTGAAAAGCGTCTTTCTCGCCCACTTGATATCAGCTTCCTCAACCTTAGCATTAAGGCTTCTATCGATTATTAATATCGAATTCTTGTGTTGCCCAAGTAAATCAACCGCTAGCATGGTCGAAGCTCTATATTCCTCACTTAAGACCTCTTCAGCCTTAAAAGCAATTACAACAACGTTGCTCTCACTAATGTACTTAACCGATATGCGTTCTGTCTCATAAGAGTCTTCCATTATATTCTCCCTAGTATCGAAAAGCATCTATCATTCTCTTCGTCTCCGAAGATTTCCTCACATCATACCACAATAGACACGCGAAATTATGGCATTTCTTTAAACTAATGCACTCTTTAACAAAGCTCTCTCACCAATTCTTACAAGTGAAGATGCGAGCAGGATCGTTAGAGTCGCCGCCTCTTGGCTTGCCCCTGTCAAGGCCCCTAAGTAATTTTATATCTTCTTCCTCGAGCGAAAAGTCAAATATGTCAGCATTCTCTTTAATTCGTTCTAAGTGCGTCGACTTCGGAATGATCGCAATGTTGTTCTGTACTAAGAAGCGGAGCAAAATCTGAACTGGTGTTCTCGAATACTTCTGAGCTATCTCAATAACAATTGGCTCACTAGTCATCTCTGAAGCAAGCCCCTGACCTAATGGAGAGTATGCCTGAGTAGCTACCCCCATTTTGTCATTCCACGTTCTATCTTCCACACGCTGACAATATATATGCGTCTCTATTTGGTTTATAGAAGGCTTAATCTTGTTATAGTTAATAAGATCTACAAGTCTATCTGGAGTCATATTAGACACTCCAATAGCGCGCACTTTTCCCGCCTCGTAGTACTCCTCTAGCACTCGCCAAGCGGAATAAACATTACCATACGGCCAATGAATAAGAACCATGTCAATATATTCCAGATCAAGCTTCGCAAACGAGTCCTCTAAGCTTCTTCGGCAATCCTCTTCTTCAAATTGCGTGAACCAAACCTTGGTCGTAACAAAAAGCTCGCTTCTATCAACTCCACATCTCTTGATTGCTCTTCCGACAGCCTCTTCGTTCATGTAATACCATGCCGTATCAATTAATCGATATCCTGCCTGAATAGCATCAACTATGCTTTGCTCGCACAAATCCTCATCGACTACTCGTTGATAAGTTCCAATGCCAATCATAGGCATTTTGACGCCGTTATTGAGTATTATAAATTCGTTGTGAAGCATAGACTCGTCCTCTTTTCGCATTGAATTATCTTATAAAAGTCTACATTTTTTTCGAAAAAGAAGCAAACAGAAACCTCACGATTTATGCAAGTGAGGTTTATGCTTATATGTTCAATATTAGGTTTGCGTGTTGCCCTTTATTAATTGTTGGAAGATAATTCTTAATATGATGCGTGAAGTCTAGCTGCTGATTTGAGAGGATGTTTTTAGAATGAATGAACAAGTAATATATGAGGACGAGGCTTTTATGGTCTTTTTGAAAAGGCCTGGTCAAGATAGCGAGAAGATTCCTGCAATTCTTGGAGACAATAAACTTAAGGTTGTCAATCGCTTGGACATGCCCGTTGGTGGATTAATTCTAGTAGGAAAGAATGCATCTTCCTGTGCAAATCTCAATAGACAGATCGAGCAAAAGACTCTTCTCAAGGAGTATTACGCCGTAGTCGCTGGCAAGATGGAAGAGATTAATGGCGAGCTTAACGACTACCTTCTGCATGATAAAAGCAAGAACAAGTCTTTCCCGGTATCCTCCGCGCGAAAAGGAGTGAAGGATGCTACTCTCCTCTACCGCGTCCTCGCTTACAATGATGCTTCTGATTTGTCTCTAGTAAAAGTTAGACCAATCACAGGGAGGACTCACCAAATACGCGTGCAATTCGCTTCAAGAAAGCACCCTTTGTGCGGAGATGGCAAGTACGGAAGCAAAGTTAAGGGGCAAATTGCTTTGTTCTCTGGAGACGTGCTTTTCGAGCATCCAAATAAAAAGACCCCTCTTCATTACCATGCATCGCCTTTGGATACAGATAATGAGATATGGAGTCTGTTTGATTATAACTGGAATGAATACTCACTAATTAAGTCTTCTTCTGTTCAATAATGAAGCTAAATCAGAAGTGTCCGCCACCACCACCAGAATGGCCGCCACCGCCGCCGCCACCGCCGCCGCTACCGCCGCCGCTACTACTAGAACTATGGTGTACGACAGTAACGGATCGATTAACGAAAGCATCCGTTGCTTCCATTTTTCCGCATTTTCCAGCATTAAGATATACTGCACCGTCTGGATATGCATCAAGCTTCTTAGGCTTGAATGCAAAGAAATAGAACAAAACAACAATTAGCAAAGGTACTATTACCATTATTGCTCCAGAAATAATAATGCTCCCAAAATCATAGTCCTTATTCGTGAGTTCACTAAGAACCGAGCAGACTACACTTGAATACTTGCCTTGCCTCAGCTCCGGTTTGTGTTGCTCAAAAATATCAGTCACTTCCGCGTCTGATGCGGAATAAAAAGCAGTACCGTAGGTATAGATGTAGAAGTATTTTCCTCCTACATCCATATTAGTTAAATCAAGAAAAATAATAAATCCAGAATTGTCTTGAAAAGGAGTGTCGATAAAATTCTCGCTATAATAATCGTCTACATACGCCTGATAACCATCGTCATCATCCGAATACTCCCAGCCCTTATCATCTGTAACAACTACAGCTACATTCTGATTACGTTCCTCGGAAAGTTCATTCGCCAATTCCTCAATTTCATCAAGTTCAGAGGACGTAAATAGATCCATTTGATCGTCAATAATTACATGCTTCGGAGGTGTCTTTTGCATATATGCATATAGACCAACAGATAGTGCAAGCAGAGAAATCAGTACTATCGTTACAATAATTGAAGCTCCTCTTAGCTCGCTTAGAAATTTGGTGTTCCCCGAAGAGTTCATATTTGTATTAGTGTCGTTAAAGTTCGTCATCCTACAAAACCTCCTAACATGAGGCTTACTATTATCTTGACAATTACCGCAGCAATAGCAAGCACTACCGCAGATGCCATTATCTTCTTTACAATGCTTTGAGGAGGTATTCCTGCGACCTCACCTGTTTGGCCATTCATTACAAATTCATAAGTCTTGCCTAGATACTTATATCGTAAGAACCATACAGGAAAAAGCGCATAGTCGTGGTCATAAACATTGTATTCCGAATTATCTTGGCTAATTGTTGACGAGTTATATTCTGTAGTGTACTCCTTGAAAATCTTCTTAGCGTACTCCTTTGAACGATATACAACTCTGTTGGTCAAGTCTTCAGCTGAAACATCGTACTTCTCGGAGAAGAAGCCTGGTAAATACACAGGACTGAACTTAACCAAATCATCATAATTGTAAGGTTGAACTGCTGCCATTAAATCATCGTCGATTCGATCAATGCCATCAAAAGGCATATTATTCCAACAAGCGTTCATCTTACGAGTAACATTGTAGACATCGGTAATAGTTGTAGTTTCATTTCCACTATTAGTTACCAATACCTTCTTTCCAGTGCCTACCATGTCAAGTTTTGCATCAACATCAAACAGCCAGAAAGGAACGTATAAGCCCTTCATTTTCGCAATATTCTTAGGCGATACAAAATTAAAAGGAGTCATAAGACCACCCTTGCACCACTTAAGGAACTTCGTTGTCGCGGTATCCTTGTCAATCTTGAATGGAATAATGTAGTCAGGTTCAAACTCGCCTGTAAATCGCTCAGCTATAATAGCCGGCGATCCACAAAACATGCAAAAAGTAGTGCTCGTATTCACATCCGCAAATACCGTAGCGCCGCAGCTGTTGCATGCAAACTGCTGCTTCTCCCACTCTAGTTTATTAGCAGTAGGTTCTTCAGCCTTCGCATGCTCGAAAAGCTTCTCTTCATTGATTTCCTTCATCAGCTCCTCAGGAGCAAATTCCGTACCACAAAAAGCACATGTGATTTTCTGCTTTGAAACATCAAAAACCACGTTTGCAGAACAACGTGGACACTTAATAGTATCAGCCATATTTTTCCCTCTTCCAGATAAATCTTAATTACATGCCGAATTAAGCAACTATGAGTTGCTCACTATATGCACCTTCCGCCTAATCGCCATGTATTCCCTTATTTTCAATCCAAAATATATTATAAACGAATTTTTAAATCTTGCATCAATAAATAAATCTACCATTAAAAAATGAAGAATATTACACTCATGTACAATATTGCAATACAGATTACCGATGCCATTGAGATGTAGTCCTGTATCTTCAGCCTCAAACCGCGGCGGAAGATTAAATAACCAACGTAAAGAGCTATAGAAGAAAAAATCGTATATGCAACCCCAAATACAGAAGAATCTCTACTGGAAATAATTGGCACAATAAATGCTAGTGGAAGAAAAACTGGATATCCAAAGATGAACTTGGACACTCCTCCAATATCCTCAGCACGCTTCTTCTTATACGTAATGTAAATTAATAATGGGCAAGCAATTGTAACCAAGAATATGATAACTAGTTCGACAATATCAGACACTTGAGGATATTTAAGCGTCTCTTGGATACTGTACTCAAGCTGTTCATTCATCAACGAAGAATTAATTCTGTCTTCGTAAGAAGAGTACAGATTAATTAAAGGACTGAAGAAATTACATTGAGAACACTTATCCAAGTCATTTGATGACCAGAACGGAAGTAAAATTAATCTAGCAATTAGCATAGGATAAACAGAAAACATCCCAATAAACATTAAACCATCAACGGTATTCGTTGCTAAGCAAAATGCAAAGGATGCAAATAAGTAGATCATCAAAGAGATTCCAATAATCAAAAAACATACTTGCATAGTCTCAAAAAGTCCTGTTTCTAAAACAGCATCAAATGAGCCGACGATTTGAACAGCTGAAAGTGCCAAAGCAACAATATATACGCCAATTCCGCCAACAACCAACTTAGTCATAACAATCTTTGTTTTACTCAACGAAACCGAGAATAAAGCATCTATATTTCGACGATTGTTAAGTTCGTCGAAAACAAAAGTAGCCATTACAATAGCTGTTATCAAAAGGCACCCAAATAGACTATCCCCACTAAAGTAGTAACTTATGGTATTTGAAGATTGCATCGAATAATAGGGAAAAAACAAGGATTTATATGTGAATGTAGAGAACAAGACAATCAGAATACATATTGGAATTATCGTTTTAACGAATTGATACTTAAAATACCTTAGCACGATATTCATTTATTGACCTCCGTCACAGAAGAATTATGCTTTACATCAAAAATAAAAGTCTCACTTAACGATGGTGATACTTCCTCTAGCACCGTCGCGTTTAGCGCCTTGATTTTACTCTCTATTTCCGGAATATCACTTCGAACAATCACATTGATAAAACGACCTTCACTCTCAATTTTGCTTGCTCCAATTTGCTTAAGTGCCGCTATAGCTGTCACACACGCAGTACCTTCAGTAAAGGCCATGTTAAACTTCCTTACTCCGGAATCTTTGGTCTTAAGTTCTTCAGAAGTAACGATTCTACCAGTATCAATCATAATGGTCTCATCGCAGAAATCCTCAACCTCGAGAAGCGAGTGACTGGAGATTAGGATGGTCATACCACTTGACTTCACCATTTCCTTAGCTTGATTCTTGAAGGCCTCTCGAGCTAGAGGGTCAAGCCCATCGAAAGTTTCATCCATAAGTAAATACTTAGGCTTAATCGCGAAAGCTAAGGCAACATACAATTGCCTTCTCATTCCTTTCGAAAAAGAACGAACGCCCTTTGTCATGTCCAAATTCAATGTGCTCATAGCACTATAAAACTCATCATAGATGAGATTTGGATAAAACACCTTATACATATCGAATATGCTCTTAGCCGTTGCATGCATAGTGTAATATGGATCATCTGGTAAGAAGAACAATTGCCCTTTTAACTTCTCTTCACTTGGCTTCCGACCATCATACTCGATGCTTCCTCCCTCGATTTCATACACCCCTGACATCAATCGAAGAAGTGTGGACTTACCCGCACCATTGATTCCAACAAGGCCAACAATGCGACCACTCTCACAAGAGAACGATACATCCTTAAGAACCTTACAATTCTCAAACGCAAAACTAATGTTACTAACACTAATCATATATGCCATTCTCCTCTTCATCCTCTTTAGCCTCTTTATCCGATATCTCAATAAAGTATCCGTTGAGCATTAAATTGCCCTTATCATCCTCCGAAATGTGGTAGTAGGTTTGTGTAGTAAGATAATTATCATCACCGGCAAAAAAGCGCATCTTAATGGGACATGTTTGTCTTGTCTGAATTGCTTTCTTGATTAAAAGGGCTACATTCGGTATATCATCAGGATGGACTCGAAGGTATGGTTCTTTAATGTAGTAGTCAAGGATTTCTTGTCGAGTCATCTTAATCATACTGCAGAAAGAATCATTTATGATTACATTCGCCGGATCAAACCTTCTCTCTCTATTTACAGGTACACGCGTGAAACCTATTGGTGTCTTCTCGATTAGAGACATCAGTTGGGAGTTTTCAAACTTAACTTTGCGCTCAAGATCTCGCCTTGCAAGTAAAAAAGAAACGTAGTCTCCTAAGGCTTCAAGATTCTTGTTATTTTTATTCAATTGCTTGGGGCTCTCTACTGTCATTATGCCAAATATATCGTCTTTCTTATGTAAAGGCATAACTATAAGAGACTCGATACCGAACCTCTCGTATCGTAGTTTTTCTGCTTCACGGGATTCATCTAGTTCACTAGTTGTAATCGTTAATACTTCCATATCTCTTAACTTAGGTATCCAATACTCAACATAATCAATTGGTAAGTCCTGAAGTTGATCAATAAGGGGATGGACATTCGGAGCACATATTTCATACTCGCAGTTGAGGTGTTTTCTCGTCTTATCGAAAACATAAGTGTGAACGATTTTTCCTTCGCAGTAATTCATTATTTCAGTCATAACATTAGTGAGAGCAGTCTCCGGGTCGGCCTCAGAAAGCATTCGCCCTGATAATTCAATAAGCATACGGTTTTGTTGCTCGGCACGCACTTGAGATGACACATTATCTACAAGAACATAGCATAAGGCATAGGTATCAGTCTTCGCTATTACTCTAGCCATATACCTTATATATTCATTGTGTGTAGGAGTCTCATGATTAAAGAAAATATGACAAACTCCTTTTCGAGAATCGCCAAGATTAATACAGGAATTGACTATCTCTGTTAATTCCTCACGATAACTTGGATCAACTGCATCAAAGACATCATATCCCGTCAATGCATCCCATGCGTGATTTGTGTTAAGTACCTCTTTGAAGGATTTGTTCATTCGCAGAATCTCAAGCTTGTTATCGTGATATTCCAATACACAAGCGCCACCTACATAGCTCGAAAAAAGCAAAGTCTCAATTGATGAAGGATTCCAGAACTGTCCCCTATCCATTCCTTCAATTGTCTCCATGGATGTTAAAATTGAATCATGGTTCTCTTGACTAAGAAGCAACTCATACTCCTCCACGGTCATAGGCTTACCAAAGAAAAAGCCTTGAACATAATTGCATCCAATGGATTGTAGAAAACTAACATGCATCTTGGTTTCTACGCCCTCGGCAATTACAAGCATTCCAAGCCACTTGGCCATTCTTACTATCGACTCAATTATCGTACCGCCGCGTTGGGTCATTTTCTTATCGGAAAAGAAGTGCATGTCAATCTTAATTACTCCAGCTGAAACATCCTTAAGCGTACTAAAGGACGAGTATCCACTACCAAAGTCATCAACTTCGACAAGGAATCCCACTTCTCTAAGCTTATCCACTATCTCGACTATGTGACTTACGCTCGAAGAAAATGCAGACTCAGTTATCTCAAGATTAATCAAATTGAAAGGAACATCGTACTTCTTAGGCAATGCAATAATTGTATCTAAGAACTCCTCGCGGACTAGGTCATAGCGTGAGACGTTTACCGAAACTGGAATAACTTCCTTTCCTAAGTCTAGTTGCTTTCTTTGAAAAATGCATGCCTTTTCCCAAATACTCCTATCTAGCTCAAAAACAAATCCATTCTTCTCAAACAACGGAATAAAGCTATTAGGCAAAAGCATTTGACCATTCTCCTTGACCCAACGAACGAGAACCTCAGCACCAATTAGCTTGCCATTACTAATGTTATATTGTGGCTGGAAGTAAGCTTTGAACTCGTCATTTAATAAAGCTTCTTCCATCTCAGCTACTATTTTATGTTCTTGTTTTAACGTAACCCAAAGACTTGGGACAAACCACTTGTATTCTACGCCATAGCGATTCTTAGTGGATTTCAATGCAAGAAGTGCGCAATCGCACATTAGAGTGATGTCCAATGTCGGATCATCAATCAAGTATAATCCCATACGAGGTACAAACTCAAACGCCGACGTTTTAACATTCTCAAGGCAATCTATTAATGATTCGCACATTTTCGTGATGTCAAAGGACTTCTCTTCTACCAGGAAAATGAAGTGGTCAGCATCGAATCGGCATGCTATAACTGGCTTGATCTCGAGATCTTTAGATGACCAATAGTCTCCTATCTGCCTCAAGTATTCATCTCCACTAGAAGAACTAAAAACCTCATTATATAACTTGAAATTATCTATATCCCATCTCACTAGAATGTACTGATTAGGCTGAGCTTTACTTAACAACAATTCAGTATGTCTAATGAAAGCATTTCGATTGAAAAGCCCGGAAACAGGATCCATCTCGGAACGTCTTAATTCTTTTTCGGTCTCATCAGCTCGCTCTGCCCTCTTTAATAACTCAATTCGAGAAAGAATATTCCTAATGCGGAGTCTCATAAGCTGATCATTCAAGGGCTTCATAATCACATCGATTACGCCCTTCGCCATTACCTTTATAAGATCATCTTCATTAATTGAATCAGCTACTACAATAATTGGAATCTTCTCAAGTTCCTTATCGTCAGAAACAACATCGAGAAATTGAAGCCCGTTCATTCCTGGCATATCCAAGTCAAGAAGTACTGCGTCGACCTTCATTGAGTTAAGAATCTCGAGTGCTATAAAACCATTTTCGGCTTCAAGAATAATGTATTCTTCACTGAATACACTAATCATCTGTTGACGGTTAATCTTCTCATCGTCAACAACAAGTATCGTTCTATTTTCAACTACAGAGGTCACTTTCACGTCCTCCTGACTTCAATATAGTATGAAGTTAACTTTGTCCTAGACGATAGCTTGATTGCTTCAAGTGCCTGCGCATTCTATGCCTCAAGCTGCCCCCAAAAGCTCATTCTTCGTGTCATATATCATGTGACCATGAGAACGAAGTGCCGTGCAAAATATCAAAGAATGATTCTGCTTAAATATATTTATAATTATTATACATTATAAATAAAAAAACTATTATTTAATTCTTTTGGCAAACAATATGCTCACGCATTAAAGATACATGAGCATACAGAAGTCCAAGAATATTTCATTAAGGAATCAACTAAGTCCTTCAAAAAGCTTTGTCTTTACCAAAAGCCAGATTAATGCATAAGTTTAGCACGAACAAAATTATTATGAATTAGCAAGAAAACAGGATCACCTATTCTTAATGAATTCCACTCTTTCTTGGTGAATAGACATTTACGAACGTATCTTTCACCGTCTTCTATCGCTACAGCAACATAATAGTTTGTTCTACTAGATTTACCAGAACTAGTTACGATTCTGTAGAAATGGACTACTTTACCTGTCGCTACTTGACTATCTTGTTTGATAATGCACTTATTTGCAGTAAATATCATAGAAACTGATGCTATAAGAAGAACTACAACAGTCATACCTATAGCCATCAAGGAAAACTCAGCTTCAATCCTATCGGACAAAGCCATAGGAACCATAAACATGGATACCATTAACACTAATGCAATTACGCTAAAAAACGAAAAATTTGCCCAAAGGCTCTTAGAAATGCGCGGTAACTCCTCGTATTCAGTATCGCTAATCTGTCGCGTCTCTATTGAAGAGTATACCAAAATGCTACGAGCTTGAACCTGCTCATAATTATCCACAGCACTTTCAAGATTAGTATCACTCTCTTGTTTCAAAAATCTCGTCTTAATTTCGCCCCATAGTACTTCTCCAGCACCAACTTGTGACTCATTCTCAAGCTCATAAATTTCCAACTCAGAAGAGCTAAGTCGAGCTAGTTCCGCCTCTGTCGGATAGTTCTTGTCCACTTTCTTTGCCATAAGAAATCCTCCCAATTAATAATATCCCCTAAACCAAAACCAAATATCATCGTCTGCGCACTAAGTTGTCTCTATCTCTATAGCTATAATACCATTCCTTACTGCACGAAGAATAACCTTAGAACCTATGTGAAGTCTTTTCCATTCACTTCCTGAAACAACTGCTCTTGAGACAAACTTACTCGTTCCATCAACCATAACAACTACCTTATATCTTGTTGGACTGTCCGAATCATTCTCATTCTCGCAAAGAAAGAAAACAACCGTACCAGTAGCTATTTCACTTGTAGGAGTAATAATTAATTTCTTTGTGTTAATACCCAATAAAACGGATACGCCAACCATTATTATCAACGCAATAGCAAGAATCGGAATAGAACCATAAGAGAAAACCCCATTACTATCTTTGATTGCAACAAAAAGCAATAAACCAAAGCTAGCTAACATTACAATCAAAATCAAAAACGGATAATTCGCGAAAAAGTTCTTCGTATTACTTTTGCATGAATCATACTCTTGTTTAGTAATCTGCCTAAAAGGAATCTCTTTAATTAGCTTGATTTCTCTTGATTGCAGCTCCTCAACTGATTCCATCAGGTCGTCTAGAACCGGCTCTCCCTTTCCGAACACTTTAGCTTTAACTTCTTTAAGTAAAATACTCGGATCACGCTGATCCAATTCAATTTCTAGTTCGTAGACTTCTCTTTCTTCTGGTGTTAGCAAATCGAGATAACCCAAATCCTCATAATTCTTCGGGTGTGCTAAATCCGACATCAACAAGTATCCCCCTATCCATTAAATAGTCCTTAACATTTTTATCACATAATAATTATGAAATACAGTATATTGAAGCAATATATTGAATAAAAAAATAGTTTTAACAGTCTATCAGCCAAGATATCGCTGATATATACTTTTTTTCGATATAATATGTCAATAATGGTAAATATGTATTGTCTTTTGTGCAATGTATAAATAAGAAATCGTGATATATAATGATAAAAACCGAAAGGACAGGATGACAACTATGAACAGTCTAAGCAAAGAAATTCTCGAGATCGCTACCAGAATCAAAGAACTTCGCGAGATTTGTGATGTATCTGAAGAAGAGTTGGCCAATGAGGTCGGTGTCTCCTTAGAACAGTACAGAGCATATGAGAGCGGAAGTGATGATATTCCAGTGGGTGTAATTTACGCCGTCTCCCGAGTGCTTGGCGTAGATTCTACAGCAATCATCACTGGTTCCGATGCGAAAATGACTGATTACACGGTTGTTCGTAAGGGCAATGGTACATCAATCGAAAGATATCCAGGGTATCGTTTCTCTTCTTTGGCAATGAACTATATCGGGCGCGATATGAACCCTATGCTCATTACCATGAAAAAAGAAGATGAAGAGCCTGAGCTAGTTACTCACGGCGGACAGGAATTCAACTACTGTCTTGAAGGCAAAGTAGTCGTGACCATCGGGGCCAAGAAGATAACTCTTGAGCCCGGCGATAGTATCTACTTTAACCCTGCCATTCCTCATGGACAGAGAGCCTTGGATGGAGATTGTGAATTTTTGACAGTAATCAATGAGTGAATTCTTGTGAAGGTTACTTTTCGAGCGATAGAAAGGATGTATTATTTTGGATAGCAATGATTTTTTAATAAATAGATATTTACCGCGAACTGATTTTGAATCATATGATGATTTTAAGAAGAATTACTCTGTAAATGTGCCTTTTGACTTCAACTTTGCTTATGACATAATAGATGAATGGGCGAAGAACTTTCCTGATAAGAAGGCGCTTTATTATACAAACGACCACGGTGTTCTTAAGGAATATACCTTCAAGGATATTTCTTTATTGTCGAACAAGACGGCAAATGCCTTGAGAGCCGAAGGTATTAAGAAGGGCGACACTGTTTTAATGATGCTCAAGCAGCGTGCTGAGGTTTGGATTACCATCATTGCTCTTCATAAGCTTGGAGCTGTTGTAATTCCAGCTACTTTCCAGCTAACGCCACACGATATTTCTTATCGTTGTGAGAGTGCGAAATGCAAGATGATTATTATGGTTGACGAAGAGCAGGTATTGAAGCATGTTGCTGATGCTCTTCCTGAGTGCACAACTGTTAAGAAGCTTCTCGTACATGGTACGAATATTCCGGATAGTCCAATTTACGACGATTTTCTAGAATTGATTGAAAATGCATCAGATGAGTTGGAGAGAGTGCCTACTACAATTGATGACAAGATGCTTATCTACTTCTCATCAGGAACTACTGGAATGCCAAAGATGATTCTGCACAACTATGATTATCCTCTTGGACATATTGTTACGGCGAAGTATTGGCACCATGTCGAAGATGGTTCAAGACACTTGACCGTATGTGATAGCGGTTGGGCGAAGTTTGCTTGGGGCAAGATTTATGGCCAATGGATTTGTGGGGCTGAGATAGTAGCGTACGATGACGATAAGTTCGTTCCTGAGAATCTATTGCGAGTAATTAGAGAAGCTAAGCTAACTACATTTTGCGCGCCACCTACTATTTACCGCTTCTTGATCAAAGAGGATCTAAAGAAAGAGGATTTCGCGTCAATTCATCATTGCACAATTGCTGGTGAGCCTTTGAACCCGGAGGTTTACAACAAGTTCTATGAATTAACTGGACACTATGTTCACGAAGGTTTTGGACAAACAGAGACAAGTGTTATCTTGGGCAATTTCGGCTGGGATCCAATTAAGCCGGGGTCTACTGGTAAGCCTGCCCCTCTTTACGATATCGACCTCGTTGATGATGAGGGCAACAGCTGTGAGGATGGTGTTGTTGGTTCAATAGTAATTCGAAATTTGTCGAAGTATCATCCTACGGGGCTTTTCCAGGAGTACTACAAAGCACCTGAAACAAACGCTCGTTCATTTACGAACGACTGGTATAATACCGGAGATACGGCATGGAGAGATAGCGATGGGTACTTCTGGTTTGAAGGACGTAACGATGACGTTATCAAGTGCTCTGGATATCGCATCGGACCTTTCGAGGTTGAAAGTGCTCTTATGACCCACCCTTCTGTTCTTGAGTGTGCCGTAACAGCTGCTCCAGATCCTGTTCGTGGTCAGGTAGTTAAGGCGACTATCGTTCTTACAAAAAACTATCAAGCCTCCGAAGAGCTAAAGACGGAGTTACAGACTCATGTTAAGAATGCAACTGCTCCTTATAAGTATCCTAGAATTATTGAGTTCGTTAAAGAGCTTCCTAAGACAACGAGCGGCAAGATCAAGAGATGCGACATTAGACAATCTGACTCTGATTCGACTAAGTCTTAATCAAGACATAAATTGTAATTTAATGACGGTTAGCTGAGGATACTCAACTAACCGTCATTTTTAAGGGATAGGAATAAAGGGATTCTTGATAGTCTTAAAGTTCGTATGAACATCAAGAGAATCAAGTATGTTCACTAAGCAAATAGGAAGAACTAACATCATTATAGATGGTTCTCTTGAAAAATCTCGATAATCTGCAATTAGTAATAATATGTTTACAAAATTACAAAGCCCTATCGAAGGCCGCAACTAAATCAAATTAATAACCCGTTTGCTTCTATCTTATTCTTCGAGGTATTCATCGTCATTCTCATCGTCAAATTCATCCTCAAATCCATATTGACAAGAAATACCATTGTACGTCAGAAACGATAAGAGTCGCTCTGAGTCCGGATAATAGATACCCAAATTGAATTTTTCCAATCCTTTAAGGAGAGCATACTTGTCTTGCTTATCGTAGATTGGTTCAAGAAGTTGGTTGTCACAATACAGTTGATTAGAACGTGCGACGAACGTCATTTTCACCTTGCTTCTCTTTTTTTCCATTTGCATGTTTACTATCAAAAAAACAAACAGAGGAATGATAGATATTGCACACAAAAGTAGCAGAAATACTCCAAAGAAATTCACAGCTTTTGGGAAAGAATCCGCTAGCATCGCAAGACCAGCTAGTCCAGAACCAGCCCAAATAAATATGGACACAAAACGCCAACTGCCTTTCCTGGTGTCGAGATCGAACTTCGTTACATTCAATTGAATTGAGTCTTCATTACTATCCATAATTCTAACCTCATTTAAACTTGCATAAATATCTTATCTCATGAACAGTCGTCCCGTGGATTTCAGTAAATAATATGTCTTCTGTCGCTACGAAGCCACGGCTCTCGTAAAACGCCCGAGCCCTGGGATTCTTCTCTGCTACCCACAAGTAGATATCTTGAAAGCCTAGCTCCCTAAGCCTTCCAACACCATAATCGAAAATGGCAGTTCCATATCCTTTTCGAAAACACTCAGGCAAAACGTAACAGGTTACAATCTCGCCCCAGCCCTTCATCTTCTCATCTCGTGCTGGACCAATCGAAGCAGTTGCCACAAATCTTCCTTCGTCCTTCAGTGCATAATTCTCAGTCTCACTCTCAGATGAGCCAATCCACGAGGACCAGCGTTCTGAGTCTAATTTATCAAGGAAGTCCTGTGGCATTATGCCTTTGTACGCAGTCTGCCAACTCTTCACATATATTGTTGCCACCTCTTCTGCGGTAAGCGGAGTGATTCTCTCGATTGTCATAAATTCCCCCTATAATTGGCAAATCATTATATATTCTTCTTCATTCTCGTCGATGATTTCGAATCCAACTTTCTTATACATTCCTACTGCATAATTTACCTTCTGAACTGCCAATGAAGCTTTATTATAGCCTTTGTTCCTTAGTTCTTCCAGCATTTTCTTCATTAATGCAGTTCCTATTCCATAATTTCGATAATCTTTCAAAAGCGATATAGCAAAGGAAGGCGTCTCATCATCGATATGACCATAATCATTCATGATACGGACCCACACTGCGCCAACAATCAGTGAATCAACCTCAGCGACAAAACACAAGTCACCATTTTTACTACCAAACTCTTCTACATAGATTTGTAATTCCGGCTTATTGATTATCTCCTTTGAAGGAGACGCAACTCCTTGAGGAATATATATAGCCTCATATAAGAAAGTATCCAAAACCTTTGCTTCTTCTAGTTTCAATTCTCTAATCTTATATTCCATAGAATAAGTATCTCCAAAATAATCAATATGTATTTAAGCTAACAGTCTAAAAGATAATCCATGTTATTTCAATGTTTGAATCGTTGTAATGCAACCGGACTGGAATAAGTAGATACAGTGCTTTTTAATTTTTGGCATGAAAAATCGCCCTTCGAAAAGGGCGACTCTAATTAGTGATTATAAGGATACAACGAGCAGCATCTTGAACTTTTCTTCACCATATACTGCATGAGGAATATCCTTTGGCATGATAATCGTTTCACCTGCCTCAAGATAGAATACTTCATCTGCTATAGTGAATTTTCCCTTGCCATCAAGAACCGTAACCATTGCATCTCCACCAGACGAATGAGACGAGATTTCCTCTCCCTTATCAAAGGAGAAAATAGTCATGCTAACAAACTCGTTTTGAACAAGAGTCTTGCTCACTACCTGCCATTGTTGGTACTCAACCTGATCCTTTAAGCTAAGCTTAACTTGCTTTTCGATGTTCTTATACATGCTTATTCTCCTTTCATTAATCCAACAGATTACCTTCAATTCCTACTGTTACGACCTGCCACGGAATAAACTTTCCACTGTTCTGCAATGCTTTCTTTGCTGCAATTTCCAGACCTCCGCAACATGGAACTTCCATTCTTACAATGGTTACGGACTTGATGTCGTTATTTGCAATTATTTGAGTCAGTTTCTCACTGTAATCAATATTATCAAGCTTAGGACACCCAATAAGTGAAACTTTTCCCTTGATAAAATCCTCATGGAAAGAAGCATATGCATAGGCAGCGCAGTCAGCCGCAATGAGGAGTTTTGCTCCATTAAAGTATGGTGCCTGAAGAGGTGCTAATTTTATCTGCACTGGCCAGTTCTGAAGTTTTGATATCGGCTTCGTAGAATTTGCCGATTTATTATCTGTTTCTTCAGAAATATTCTCATTTCTGTTAAGCTGCATGACTCTTGATCCTGGGCATCCGCCCATTTTCGACATCTTCTCTTTTACTTCGACCTTCTTCTTCTCATCTTCCTGTGCTTGCTTAACTGCCGCTTCATCATACTCAGGGGCTTCTCTGGTTTCAAAAGTAATCGCACCAGTAGGACAGGACGGCAGACAATCTCCAAAACCATCACAGAAATTCTCTCTAACCAGCTTCGCCTTGCCATCTACAATATCTATGGCGCCCTCATGACAAGCGCTAGCACATATTCCACATCCGTTACATTTATCTTCATCAATATGGATAATCTTTCTAATCATTTTTTGCCTCCTTCACAGATTTCTTCTTTTCTTTCTGATGTAATAATACTAGAATCAAGTCGGAAGATATGTTGGATTTCCAACAGAAGGAGATAATATGCAAAATAATGATTTACTTGTAAAACTTCCATTATTCGAAGGAATGCCCGCTGACGACATCCCCGTTTTTCTAAAACGGCTAGGTTCTTATTCAAAGAAATATAAGCGCAACGATTTCATAAAAACAGCCGGAGACCCAATCGATTTTATTGGAATTGTATTAGAGGGAAGCATCCAAGTTCTGCAGGATGATTATTATGGAAACCGCAACATTAGGGCACATTTTGGGCAGGGCGCTTTGTTTGCTGAGGCCTTTGCCTGTGCAGGAGTCAAATTCCTCCCTGTTGATATTCTAGCTTCTGATGACGCAGAAATCCTTTTCATAAACAGTAATAGTATTTTTGCTTCCTGCGGAGGAAGATGCGAGTATCACCATACACTGATTACTAATTTACTAAAGATAGTTGCCCAAAAGAATATGCTAATGAATCAAAAGCTAAAATACTCCTCTCACAAGACAACCAAAGAGAAACTCATGGCTTTCCTTCATGATCAGTCGAGAATTAATAAGTCTAAAGAATTTACTATTCCTTTTGACCGTCAGGCCCTTGCTGATTATCTTGGTGTCGAACGAAGTGCTATGTCCACTGAGATAAATAAACTTGTAAAGCAGGGAATCATCGAGACCAAACGCAGTTACTTTAGACTTATAAGAACTACAGAATAAGATTGGTCATTAAGTATTCTCGTTAATGCATTTTTCCATGTAGGCTAGAGGTAATTCGTTATCGTCTATTCCTTCTTTGAAAATGCGATATCCAAGTTTCTCGTATAAGCGAATGTTGATCCAACTTCGGGTGCACGTAAACAATTCAAATTTTGACCCTCGGGAGTGATCTTCAACATTTTTCATTATCGAAAATGCTAATCCTTGGTTCCTGAAACTTGGGGCAACCATTAAACGACCAACTTCGATGGTATCATTCTTTTTGAAGTATCTTGCCGATGCCATTATTTTACCTTGGGAATCTCGTTTGATAACAACTATCCAGTTGTCAAAATCTCTCTCGAATTCCTCGTAGGACTCTAACAGTGCGGGTATATTTCTACTCCCAATCATCTCAGCTTCACTCTCGAACGCAATCTTCTGGAGTTGATACAACTCTTCTAAGTCTTTATGGGATGCAATTTCATATTCTTTCAACTGAATAATCTCCTAATCTCAAATGAATCAATTATAATCATTATATTCAAATACATGTTCGTTAGGAAGACAGCCTTACAAATTTGATAAGTGCTTGCTTATATCTCTCTTTTCGAAAAATCACAAGCTCTTCCTATTAAAACAAATAATTGAAGAAACAAACCCAATCACAATCAAAACAACCGTGACAATCAAAGCCTTAGCATAATCTGAAGGATTTGAAGCAGAAGTCATAAGTTCATAACCAGAGCATAGATTAGTGGGAAGGTAGATAGCTACTTTGGGTAGCATCGAAGCTAGATACATTGCCATCACCACTACTGCCGTGGACGCAAGAACTGTGGAAAAAGAGTCTACGAGTGTTGAAATAAATAGCACCAGCGTGAGAACAAAAATGCCGAAAACCCAGTATATGAATATAGAGAAACCAACATTCTTAGCAATACTGTTTATTCTTGTATGATACGCCTATATTTAATAAAGTATAATCTATACAACATTACAAAATAGCTAGAGGTTTTTATGGATAAAACTAAGATAAAAGAATTGATAATTAGAGTTGTAATATTACTATTTGGACTAACCATTGCTCACCTAGGAGTAACATTGTTCTTGCTTGCAGATATTGGCTCGGATCCATTTAATGTTTTAATTCAGGGTTTGTTCAGACAAAGTTCTTTATTACCGGCTACGTTGTATGGCCTTCTGACCCACGGCAGAGTACATATTATAATCAGCTTAATTATTATCACTATTCTTCTATTCTTAGATCGTAGCTATGTAAAGATTGGAACCCTTCTTTGTATGATATGTGGTGGTCCAATTATTGATTTTTTCAACTGGATATTAAGTCCATTGTTTTCTGGAGAAGTCTCCTTGATAGTAAAGATAATTGTCAACATTCTTGGTTGTGTGATTCTTGCATTTGGAATGACTATAGTAATTAAATCAGCAGCTGGAACAGGTCCTAATGATCTCGTAGCTATAGTAATAAGCGATAAGCTTAAGTTTAAGTTCAGCATTGTTCGAGTTGTCGTTGATTTATGCTTTGCAGGCATAGGCTTTTTGCTTGGCGGAACTGTAGGACTTGGTACGATTATCTGCGCTTTTGTTGTTGGTCCAGTAGCAGGGCTCTTCTTACCCTTTAACGAAAAATGGATTAAGAGAATTGTTAATAAGATGAAATAGATGTTGCATCATCACCAGGATATTACGCTATTAATCTTCCTTTTCGATTAGTGCTCGAAAATCAAAGCTCAAAGATCGACATACCCCTAGTTGTTTTAGTTTTAAGATAAAAGATTCAAAATACTATTACTAAAATTAATGATTTTGCATATTTCTAAGAATAATGGTTGACAAATCAATATGCACGTGACAGAATGAGCAAAACTTAATATCAAAAATCTATAAAAACTGTGACGAGGAATGGTCAAGGTTAACGCATTTCAGAAAGCCGATGTTTGATGTGAATCGGTATGTAATACTTTTAAGACCTCTCACCTCTGAGTTGGTGACTTGAATAGCTTATGCTAAGTAGGGAATCCCGTGAATGTTACGTTAGTGCATAGAGGTTGATTGACTTCGAATATAAAGGCGATGACGAAGACGGTCAAGGTTAAAGCTTTTCAGAGAACCGATGGTTGGTGCGAATCGGTATGACTTATCCTTAATGACTTATCCCTTCTGAGCCGGAGACTCAAAATGGTTTTACCAGAGTAGGCGTTTCTCGCGTATGCTGCGTTAGTGCATAGAAGTTGATAGACTTCGAAGAGTGGCGAATTTTATTATTCGCAATTTGAGTGGTACCGCGAGTGTATTAGAAATTGTTACACCCGTCTCAAAGTAAAAGCTTTGAGACGGGTGTTTTGTTTTTACCCCTTCTGAAGCAGACAGAAAAAAGAAAGGTGAAATAATTATGTTAACTCTTGACAAGGTTTTTGATGCACAATCTGTCCTGAAGAACATCATCCGCGAGACTTCACTTGTTCGCGCATACGGTATAGCACCCGAATGCGAGTTGTACCTAAAACCGGAAAACTTACAAATCACGGGATCTTTTAAAATCAGAGGTTCCGCATATAAAATTTCGTTGTTGTCTGATGAAGAAAAAGCGAAAGGTGTGGTAGCTTGTTCGGCGGGAAATCACGCCCAGGGAGTTGCCCTTGCAGCGACAAAGAGTGGAATAAAGTCTCTTATCTGTCTGCCCGACACAGCTCCTATTTCGAAAATAGAGGCGACAAAGAGCTTTGGTGCGGACGTATGCCTTGTAAAGGGATGCTACGATGACGCACATCAGAAAGCTTTACAGCTAAAAGAAAGCGAAGGCTATACTTTTATTCATCCGTTTGACGATGAGGATGTGATTGCCGGGCAAGGGACGATAGCTCTTGAGGTTCTCAATGAATTGGAAAACATTGACGCTATCGTGGTTCCTGTAGGTGGCGGCGGACTAATATCAGGTATAGCATTTGCCGCAAAACAGATAAAGCCTTCTGTGAAAATCTATGGAGTTCAAGTTGCTGGTGCCGCTAGCATGTTCAATTCGGTTAGAGACTGCAAAATCGAGTGTCTCCAACACGTTCATACGATAGCTGATGGTATTGCCGTGAAGAAGCCTGGAGAGAACACGTTCAAATATGTGAACGAATATGTTGACGAATTAGCATTAGTTACAGATGACGAGGTATCATCAGCAATACTCGGACTTATCGAAAAGCAAAAAATGATTGCTGAAGGCGCAGGTGCTGCTTCCGTTGCGGCAGTTATGTTTGATAAGTTCCCTCTGAAAGGAAAACGTGTTGTCTGCATAGTTTCAGGCGGAAATATCGACGTAACTAGTCTCTCAAGAGTAATAGAACGTGGCTTGTTTAAATCGGGACGTTCATCAAGCCTTTTGATTGAACTTATCGATAAGCCCGGTCAGCTGAAGGATATATCCAAAATCATTGCTGACAACGGTGCAAATGTAACCGGCGTGCATTACGAGAAAGGTAATACAGAGAGCGTAAACGGATGTTTCCTTAGAATAGAGATAGAAACAAGAGATTACGAGCATATTCAAACAATAACAGATGCCCTTCGTAATGAAGGATTCAAAATATTTTAAGTAAGTGAGGATAATGACATGATTGAGAGAATTTCTACAGATAAAGCTCCTAAGGCCATCGGTCCATATTCACAGGCAGTTTGCATGGGTAGTCTGATTTTTACTTCAGGCCAGATCGCGCTTGACCCTGATACAGGAGCAGTCGTCGGAGAAACTATCGACGAGCAGGCTCATAGGGTTTGCAAGAATATTAAAGCCGTTCTTTCTGCAGCTGGCGGAAGCCTTGAAACTGTTGTAAAGACCACTTGCTATCTGAGTGATATGAGTGATTTTTCGAGATTTAATGAAGTATACGGAGAATATTTCACTGGAAAGCCGGCTCGCTCCTGCGTGGAGGCTTCTAGACTCCCAAAAGATGTTTTAGTTGAGATTGATGTAATAGCGGAAAGGGGCAATATTTAACATGATGAATGCAAGTAAATACAAGATAGGATACTTCCCTTCTCCCGAAAAAAGTAATAATTGGGTAGAACGCGATCACATAGAGAAGCCACCTGTGTGGTGCAGTGTGGATATGAGAGACGGAAATCAAAGCCTCATCATTCCTATGAGTCTTGAGGAGAAAATCGAATACTACAAGGTTTTACTTGATGTAGGATTCAAGGAAATAGAGGTTGGATTCCCTGCTGCTAGCGATACGGAATACGAGTTTTTGCGTACACTTATAGATAAGAATATGATTCCTTCTGATGTTTCAGTTCAGGTTCTTACACAGTGCCGCGAACATATAATCCGCAAGACCTTCGAAGCCTGCAAGGGTGCTCCTAGTGCAATTATCCATTTCTATAATTCCGTAAGTGTTGCACAGCGTAATCAGGTTTTTAAGAAATCAAAGGACGAAATCAAGCAGATAGCAATAGATGGAGCTAAACTCGTCAAGAAACTGTCCACAGAATACGAAGGAAATTTCCGCTTTGAGTATTCTCCTGAGAGTTTCACTGGAACCGAGCCTGAATACGCTCTTGAGGTATGCAATGCTGTTCTAGATATTCTTGAGCCTTCGGCAACGAATAATGTTATCATTAATTTACCTGCAACAGTTGAGATGAGTTTGCCTCACATTTATGCAAGCCAGGTGGAATATATGAGTCGAAACCTAAAATACAGAGAGTTTGTAACGCTTTCTCTTCACCCTCATAATGACAGAGGCACAAGCGTAGCGGATACAGAACTTGCACTATTAGCGGGGGCTGACCGCGTAGAGGGTACTCTTTTCGGAAACGGAGAGAGAACTGGAAATGTGGACATTATCACTCTTGCTATGAATATGTATGCGCACGGTGTCGACCCTAAGCTTGATTTTTCCGATATTCCATACTTAGTGGATAAATACGAAAAGTGCACGCGCATGAATGTTTATGCTAGAGCACCATACGCAGGATCCCTTGTGTTTGCGGCTTTTTCTGGAAGCCATCAGGATGCTATTGCAAAAGGAATGAAATACAGAAGCAAGAATAAACTGAACGAGTGGTCCGTACCGTATATCCCAATTGATCCAAAGGATATCGGACGCACATATGATTCAGATGTGATACGCGTTAATTCTCAATCAGGCAAGGGCGGAATAGGCTATTTGCTTGAATACACGTACGGATACATACTTCCACCGAAAATGCGTGAACATCTTAGCTATCTGTGCAAGGGTATCTCCGACCGTGAGCACAAGGAATTGAAGCCAGAAGAAGTACTCAAAATCTTCACAGATAATTATCTCAACGTTGATGGAAACATCTCAGTAACAGACTTCGATTTCATGCGTGAGAATAATTCCGTAAAGATTAATATCTCTTTTATGCAAAATGGTATCGAAACAGAACTTGAGGGAGAAGGTAACGGTTCATTAAGTGCCGTGAGCAATGCACTAAAAGCATACACAGGCGACAATTACCTGCTTCAGGTATTTACTCAGCATAGTATGCAGGGTGAGGATTCTCAGAGTGTAGCCGCTTCATATATTGGAATCGAAAATGATAAAGGCGAAATGTTCTGGGGTGCAGGTACCGATACTGATATTATCAAGGCAAGTACAAACGCACTTCTTAGTGCTTATAACAATATGACAAAAGGAGGAAATGACTAATGGGAATGACAATGACTCAAAAGATTCTTGCCGCACACGCAGGGCTTGATTATGTGAGCGAAGGACAGCTCATCAGCGCAAAGCTTGATCTTGTTCTTGGAAATGATATTACAACACCCGTTGCCGTGAATGAGTTTGAAAAAGCGGGCTTCGATAAAGTTTTTAACAAGGATAGTATCGCAATCGTTCTTGACCACTTTGTTCCTAATAAGGATATTAAGGCGGCAGAACAATCGAAAACCTGTAGACAATTTGCAAACTGTCAATGCATTAGTCATTTCTATGATGTTGGAAAAATGGGAATTGAACACGCTCTTCTTCCAGAGCAGGGCGTAGTGACAGCTGGCGACTGCGTAATCGGAGCTGATAGTCACACCTGTACTTACGGAGCTCTCGGTGCTTTCTCAACAGGAGTTGGAAGCACAGATATGGCGGCAGGTATGGCAACAGGTATGGCTTGGTTCAAAGTCCCTTCCGCTATTCGTTTTAATCTGACTGGAAAGTTGCCTTATAACTGCAGTGGCAAAGATGTAATCCTTTCAATTATCGGAAATATTGGTGTTGATGGAGCATTATATAAAAGTATGGAATTTTCTGGCGATGGTGTGCAAAACCTCTCTATTGACGACCGTCTCTGTATTTGTAACATGGCAATAGAAGCTGGTGCGAAAAATGGAATTTTTCCTGTAGACGAAATAACACAAGCGTACATGACAAACCGCTGCGAGAGAAAGCCTGTTGTATTCGAAGCCGACAAGGACGCAAAATACGACAAAGTCTACGAGATTGACCTTTCGAAGATAAAGCCAACTGTAAGTTGCCCTCACCTTCCGGAAAACACAAGAAATGCAGAGGAACTTCACGACATAACGATTGACCAGGTTGTTATCGGAAGCTGCACAAACGGAAGAATGGAAGATATGGAGGCTGCATACAAAATACTAAATGGTAAAACGGTAGCTCAAAACGTACGTTGCATCATAATCCCTGCGACAATGCAGATCTACCGCGACTGCATAGAGCGAGGATATGTTACCGCATTTATCGATGCAGGTGCAGTAGTGTCTACCCCTACCTGCGGACCATGTCTTGGAGGCTATATGGGTATTCTTGCAGCTGGAGAACGCTGTATTTCTACAACAAACCGAAATTTTGTTGGAAGAATGGGCCATACAGAAAGTGAAGTCTATCTGTCTTCACCTTTTACAGCGGCTGCTAGCGCGCTTACAGGCTTCATAACGGAATACAAGGAGGTTCAGTAATAATGAATACACAAGGTAAAGTATTTAAATACAAGGACAATGTTGATACCGATGTCATTATTCCTGCACGCTATCTTAATACTCCGGTAGCTGCTGAACTTGCCCTTCACTGCATGGAGGATATTGATAAGGATTTTGTAAAGAATGTGAAAGAAGGCGACCTTATAGTTGCTGGCTGGAATTTTGGATGCGGTTCGTCAAGAGAACATGCACCTCTTGTCATTAAGACCTGTGGAGTAAGCTGTGTAATCGCAAAAAGCTTTGCAAGAATTTTCTATCGAAATGCAATTAATATCGGCTTACCTATTCTCGAGTGTGAGGAAGCAGCAGAAGAAATCAGCGCTGGTGATGAGGTCTCTGTTAATTTCGATACTGGTGAAATCAATAATAAGACTACAGGAAAGATCTATACTGCACAGCCTTTCCCTCCGTTTATTCAGAATATTATCAAGAAGGGCGGACTTCTTGCATCATTAAAGGAGGCCGATAATGAATAAGAATATAGCAGTTATCCGTGGCGACGGAATAGGTCCCGAGATAGTAGAACAGGCTCTGGTTGTTCTTAACAAAATCGCGGAAATCTATGGACACATTTTTTCATATACCGATGTGGATATGGGCGGCTGTGCCATCGATAAGTACGGAGATCCACTTCCACAAGATATGCTTGAGAAGTGCATTAAATCCGACAGTGTACTGCTTGGAGCAGTTGGCGGTGATAAATGGAACAACGTTTCTCCTGAAATGCGCCCAGAAAAAGGGCTTCTCCGTCTTCGTGCAGGAATGCAAGTATATAGCAATAACCGCCCAACCAAGATATGGCCGCAACTTGCGGATTCATCACCACTTAAGAAGGCTATTCTGGATAAAGGAATCGATTTTATTATTGTAAGGGAACTTATTGGTGGGATATATTTTGGAGAGCATAAGACTGAAGTTATTGACGGAGAAAACACAGCTACCGATATTCTCAGATACACAGAGTCGGAAATCGAGCGTATCGGCCGAATAGGCTTTGAAACAGCGCTCAAGCGAAACAAGAAACTATGCTCGGTGGAAAAGAGTAACGTTCTAAATTCGAGTCGTCTTTGGAGAAGCGTTATGCACAGGATAGCCGATGAATATCCGGAAGTGGAGCTTACCGACATGCTAGTAGACAACTGTGCTATGCAGATTGTAAGAAATCCATCACAGTTTGATGTAATAGTTACGGAGAACATGTTCGGGGATATTCTTTCTGACGAAGCGTCTATGATTACAGGTTCAATCGGTATGATACCTTCTTCTTCACTAGGCGCAACAACTTGCGGTCTGTACGAGCCTATTCACGGTTCAGCTCCCGATATTGCTGGAACTGATATCGCAAACCCAATTGGAACGATTCTATCCGCCGCAATGATGCTCAGATATAGCTTCGATATGACTACTGAGGCACAGTCAATTGAGAATGCTGTTTTCGAGGTACTAGACAAAGGCTACCGTACGGCAGATACTATGCCTTCTGATAAGAACGAATCAGAAAAGTTTATACGAATCGGGTGCAAAGAATGCGGAAAGCTAATAATGAATCATTTAAGATAGGAGGAATGTAACATGATATTATCAGGAGCAGATATTGTTGTAAGAACCCTGATTGAACAAGGTTGCGACGTTGTTTTTGGATATCCAGGAGGACAAATCATACATGTTTATGATTCCCTGTATAAATATCGCGATGAGCTCACTCATGTTCTTACTGCTCACGAGCAAGGAGCTTCTCATGCCGCGGACGGCTATGCGAGAACCACTGGAAAGGTTGGTGTTGTTATAGCAACATCAGGTCCAGGCGCCACCAATCTAGTAACAGGAATTGCAACCGCTTATCTTGATTCGGTGCCTATGGTTGCTATTACAGGTAATGTTTTATCTTCACACCTTGGTTCGGACAGTTTTCAAGAGATTGATATTACAGGTATAACGCTTCCGATTACCAAGCACAATTATGTTGTTGGATGTGTTGAGGAACTCGCCGATACAATTCGCGAAGCTTTCAAAATAGCTTCTTCTGGCAGACCGGGACCTGTCCTAATTGATATACCTAAGGATATTCAGATGGCAAAATGTGACTATGAGCCTCAAGCGCCTTCTGTTCCCGATGAACGCAGGCAGGCAGATGATAATAGAATAAGAGAAGCTGCGGAATGTATTGCCACCTCCGAAAGACCTTTTATTTATTTCGGTGGCGGACTTATTTCTTCCAATGCAGAAGATGAACTTCTGGAACTTGCGGATTTAATTGATGCTCCTCTCGGTTGCTCTCTTATGGGAATCTCAGGTATTCCTACCGATCATCCGCGATTCCTGGGAATGCAGGGTATGCATGGCCATTATGCTTCGTCAATTGCAATGCACAGAGCAGACTGTATCATATCACTCGGTGTTAGGTTTAATGACCGAGTTACTGGAAACAGAGAGAAGTTCGCGAAGAACTCAAAGATTATACATATCGATGTTGACAGTTCGGAATTATCGAAAATAATCTCCCCTGCCCATGCTATTCGAGGAGATGTAAAGGTTTCATTAAGAAAACTCATTGATAACCTTTCTCCCATAAAACATGAAGAGTGGTGGAAAACTGTTGATAGTCTCCGAGAAGAAGAAGCTAAGAACACGGATAAGCGCGAAGGCATGACTCCTTTTAGGATCATAGAGACGCTAAATGACTATCTGAAGCCAGAAACTCCCATAGCTACAGATGTAGGACAGCATCAGATGTGGGCAGCACAGTATCTAAATTTCAAGAGTAGCCGAAAGTTCATTACTAGCGGAGGTCTTGGCACAATGGGGTTTGGTATGGGTGCAGCCATAGGTGCGCAAATGGGCACAGGAGAACATGCAGTACTTGTTACTGGTGACGGCAGCTTCGGAATGACCCTTCAGGAACTCTCAACAGCTGTTTCCTACAAGATTCCTCTCGTAATCGTGTTGCTTAATAACGGTGTGTTAGGAATGGTACGTCAATGGCAGACACTGTTCTTTGATAAGCATTATTCAAACACCATACTCGAAAGGAAAACTGACTTCGTACCTTTGATAAAAGCTTTTGGTGGCGAAGGCGTTCGGGCGACAAGCATAGAAGAACTTAAGACATCGCTCGAAAAGGCTTTTTCCTACGAAGGCCCATATCTAATAGAGTGTGTTATTGATAAGGATGAATTTGTTCTACCAATGCTTCCTCCGGGAGGCGCTATAGATGACATTATTGTAAAGGAGGATGATTTACGTGCATGAGTTTACTATGGCAGTACTAGTAAAAAACAAATACGGGGTGCTGAACCGAGTCACAAGTATGTTCAGAAGACGAAGATTCAACATTCGTTCTCTCAGCGTAAGTGAAACGGAGACCGATGAGTTTTCGAGAATTACCGTAACTTCTTTCGGCGATGACACGGAGAAGCGTCAATTGGCAGATCAACTTTCCAAGCTTGAAGATGTCTGCGTTGTAAGGGAGCTTACAGCAAAGGACTCGGTAGGCTTCGAACTGCTTCTTATTAAGATAAGAAATGACCCTGAGAATCGTCCCGCTGTTCGAGATACTGCAGATTCCTACGGCGCAGAAACCGTAGATTATACAAGAGATTCGGTAATTTTGAAGCTTACGGGAAGCACACGGAGAATAAGCGCTTTTATTGACCTTATGCGCGACTTCTCGATACTTGAAATCTGCCGAACAGGCGTTGCTTCATTGGAACGCGGAAACACAACAATAAGACAAGTAAAAATATAACTAAAAAGAAAGAGGTAACATTATGTCAAAGATTTACTATCAGGAAGACTGCAATCTACAAAAATTAGAGGGTAAGACAGTAGCTATTATCGGCTACGGCTCTCAGGGACACGCACACGCTCTTAACCTAAAAGACAGTGGAGTTAAAGTAATCATCGGTCTTTATGCGGGAAGCAAGAGCTGGGCAAAGGCAGAAGAACAGGGATTGTCTGTTATGACTGTAGCAGAAGCAACCAAAGCAGCTGATATCATCATGATTCTTACAAATGATGAGAAGCAGGCAAAGATTTATAAGGAAAGCATCGAGCCTAATCTTACAGAAGGCAAAACTCTTGCATTTGCTCACGGCTTTAATATCCACTACGGATGTATCAAGCCAGCAAAGAGCATTAACGTTATCATGGTTGCTCCTAAGGGTCCTGGACATACTGTAAGAAGCGAATACCAGGCAGGCAAGGGTGTTCCATGTCTTATTGCAATAGAACAAGACGCTACAGGAGATGCTTTAGAGATTGGACTTGCATATGCTCTAGGTATTGGTGGTGCAAGAGCCGGCGTTCTCGAAACAAATTTCCGTACAGAAACTGAAACAGACCTTTTCGGTGAGCAGGCTGTTCTTTGTGGCGGTGTATGTGCTCTTATGCAGGCTGGATATGAAACCCTTGTTGAAGCTGGATACGATCCAAGAAATGCATATTTTGAGTGTATTCATGAGATGAAGCTTATTGTTGATCTTATTTATCAGAGTGGATTTGCAGGAATGAGATATTCTGTATCAAATACTGCAGAATACGGTGATTATATTACTGGTCCTAAAATTATCACTGACGATACAAAGAAAGCAATGAAGAAGGTTCTTAAGGATATTCAGGATGGTACTTTCGCAAAGGATTTCCTACTTGATATGTCCGAATCCGGCTCACAGGTTCATTTCAATGCTATGAGAAAGATTGCTAGTGAGCACCCAAGTGAGATCGTTGGTGCTGATATCCGCAAGTTATATAGCTGGAGCGATGAGGATAAACTCATCAATAACTAATTAGAAAACCGTTCGATTATTCTAAAAATTAAGGAGAGATAGCATGAACAGCGATTCACTTATTTTCGGAGCTCATAATGCACCACACCGTGCTTTATATCACGCCATTGGATTAACTGATGAAGAACTAAAACGACCTATGGTTGGAATAGTAAGTTCATATAATGAAATTGTTCCGGGGCACATAAACCTAGACAAGATCGTTGATGCAGTAAAACTAGGCGTTGCCATGGCGGGTGGAACTCCAGTTGTATTCCCTGCTATTGCTGTTTGTGATGGTATTGCCATGGGTCACGAGGGGATGAGATATTCCCTTGTAACCCGCGATCTTATTGCAGACTCAACTGAGGCAATGGCTCTAGCTCATGGATTTGACGCTCTTGTTATGGTTCCAAACTGTGATAAGAACGTTCCTGGACTTCTAATGGCAGCAGCAAGGGTTAACGTTCCCACCGTTTTTGTAAGCGGAGGACCTATGCTTGCAGGAAGAGTCAACGGAGAAAAAACGAGTCTTTCTTCGTTATTTGAAGCAGTTGGAAAATTCAATGCAGGTAATATCACGGAGGACGAGCTAAAAAAATACGAGTGCAAGGCTTGCCCTTCCTGTGGTTCCTGCTCGGGCATGTATACGGCTAATTCCATGAACTGTCTTACGGAAGCTCTCGGTATGGGACTAAAAGGAAATGGAACAATTCCAGCGGTTTATTCTGCACGTATTGAGCTTGCGAAGCACGCAGGCGCAGCGGTAATGGAAATGTTGAAAAACAACATCCGCCCTCGCGACATAATGACAAAAGAAGCTTTTATGAACGCTTTAACTGTTGATATGGCTCTCGGTTGTTCAACAAACTCTATGCTTCATTTGCCAGCAATAGCGAATGAGTGTGGTATAGAAATCAGCCTTGATATAGCAAACGAAATTAGCGCTAAGACGCCAAATCTTTGCCATCTCGCTCCTGCTGGAAAAACATATATGGAAGATCTTGACGAAGCCGGCGGTGTTTTCGCTGTTATGAATGAATTGAATAAAAAAGGACTTCTTAACACCGAGTGCATGACTGTAACTGGAAAAACCGTGGGAGAGAACATCAAGAATTCATTAAATCTCAACACGGATGTCATCAGATCTATTGATAATCCATATAGCGAAACCGGTGGCATAGCAGTATTAAAAGGTAATCTTGCTCCTGAAGGAAGCGTCGTAAAACGTTCTGCTGTACTTCCTGAAATGCTTGTACACGAGGGTCCTGCAAAGGTCTTCGATTGTGAGGAAGACGCATAGCTTGCTATCAATTCCGGAAAAATTGTAGCAGGAGATGTTGTCGTTATCCGTTATGAAGGTCCTAAAGGCGGCCCAGGTATGCGTGAAATGCTTAATCCCACTTCCGCAATAATGGGCATGGGACTTGGAAGTAGTGTTGTCTTGATTACAGATGGAAGGTTCAGCGGAGCTACCAGAGGTGCTTGTATTGGTCACGTTTCACCAGAAGCGGCAAGCGGTGGATTAATTGGAGTTGTTGAGAACGGAGACATCATTTACGTTAATATTCCAGAGAATCGCATTGAACTTAAGGTTTCTGATGAAGAACTAGCAAATCGCATGAAGAACTTTGAACCAAAGCAAAAACAGCTGTCTGGTTATCTTAAGCGCTATGCAGCAATTGTATCAAGTGGTGCTTCTGGTGCTATATTAAACAGCTGATACGCCCAAAAGTGATTTAGCTATGTTTAAATAACATCCATTGATTAATAAGTAATAGAAAAGAGCTTCTTATTTCTAAGAAGCTCTTTTTGTATAAGAGAGATAATTAATGAAGAAATTCAATCTGTATTTTTCAACTATTCCATCGAGATAAATTTGCAAGTCTATAAGAAGGCTTATAGAGATTACTTACATCTATTAAGTGAAGTCATTCAAATCTCCATCAAATTAGAATTTTCTTAAGAATTTGGCTTATGCAACTAACAGTAGCACAATGTAAACAAAACTTTCTTGAATGAATAATAGATGTTTTGTATTATCACGACATAATAAAACAAAGGAGGTAACAAGCATGATACTAAATGAAAAAATTTCTATTATAAGAAAGATGAATAATCTTACTCAAGAAGGTTTTGCGGAAGAACTTGGTGTTAGCAGACAGGCGGTTTCGAAATGGGAGAATGGAACTTCTGTTCCTGATGTGCAGCTACTTTTAAGAATAGCAGATTTTTATAATCTTACATTAGACCAGTTAGTAAGAGATGATTTTGATTTGCCTATATCTAATTTAGATGAAAAGAAAATTGCAGAAGATTTTTTCGATAAAAGTATTGTTTCAATAGATGATTACTTAGGAAAAGTATGTGATGTTTCTATGAATAGTTTTAGGCATAGTGTAATTAGAAATGTCAAAATTGTTGGAACTTATAAGAACTTAATATGCTTTGAAAAGAATGGTAGATATGGTTTCTTTAATAAAAATAAGGCATTAGGTATTCTTGCAAAAAGAGAAGAAGATTATGTGCCTCAAAATGACATTGTTTATGGAAAATGTACTGTATATGTAAATAAAGGTACTTATTTTGGCGGAAATACTTATGCTTTCAGTGAAATTGTCTCTGATGTAGAAGATACAATTGAAATTCATACTGGCAAGTTTGTTGCAAAGGAAACATTGGAGGATATTTCCGTTATTTTAATGAGTGATAAGATAAATGATTCGTGTAATTAAGTCGCTTGAAAATTTCAGCTTTACGCATACTATGTATTGAATAATAGCCTTATCCATTGTGTGTATGGATAGGGCTATTTTGCGGTTAAGGGCGATTATCTCGCCCCTATATCTTTGCTTCGGTAAGGTTGGCTGGCGTTTATCCTGTCAGCCTTTTCTTTATATCGCTGTATCTTGTCGTGCATGGTTTCGGTTTTTGGAGTGGCGTTCTCTCCGTAGGATTCTTCCCACTTGGCACATTCTTTCTGATATGCATCTGTGGCACGCTTTGCGGTATAGAATGCTGTGTAGAAATCCTGCACCGTTGCAAATCCATGCTGTCTGACGATACCGGACAATCCGGCTTTGTGGGTTCGGATTTCCTCGTTTTTGGCGGCAATCCTGCTTTCAAGCTCCTTTTTCTTAGTGAGCCTTGCAAGTCCCTTTAAATTACTTAATTCAATCTCCAGTTTTGTCCGTTCACGCTCTGCTTCAAAGATAAGACGATTTTGCTTATCAAGCGTAACCTTGATTTTTTGAAGTTTTGGGAAAGCGGCGGATTCCGGTGGTACAACCGGTCTTGGAGGTATCTGTGGCTTGGGTTGTTCTACAACCTCTGTCTCTGGAACGGTTGCAGTAATAGTGTTTACTGATAGCTCAGGCTCGGTCAATTCTTCCGCAGCCGGAGCGGTAACAACACTTACTTTGTCCTCTGCTTTTGTAACAGCCTTGTTTCCGTACTCTTTTTCCAGAGCTTCATAAAACAGCTTGTTTTTAAGTTCCCTTGCGGCGGTCAGTACCTTGGAAATCAGAAGTGCCAGTCTTGCAGTTGCCTTTCGTATGATATTGGAAAGTAATTCCGGTCTGTTGCCCCATACCTTGATGGAGTTGCGGATACGGTCTGTAATAAATTCATTCTTTATCTGACGTATCTCATCCTCCGACACTTGGCTAACTAAGGCACGGTCTACTTCGTGATTCCACTGCATACGCACTTTATTATCTTCCTTTATCTGTTCCGCTTTGGGATTATTCTTACCGATTTTCTTGGTGGCAAGGTATAATCCGTTTCTATCAAATACATGGAGCTTGTCTTTATTGTCCTCTATCAGAAGATTGATAAGGTTGGTATAGAAGCGTTTTGCCTCGTCCAGATAATGCTCCTGCTTGAACAGCTTGTTCTTGGCGGTAAATAAGGTTCTCTCATAGACTTCGCCTTTTTTGATTATCTTACAGCCCTTACGGACATTACCGCTATCATCCAGTATCTCTTTCTTGGTGCGAACATGCTTTTTCTGTTCATTGTAGAACATATTGCGTGTGGCAATCTTTTCTATGGGTTCCGGTAACAGCTCCCTTTCGGAAAAGATGAGATGGATATGATAGTTGGTCTTGCGTTTGTTATGGTGGAGGGCTGATGCACAGTACAAGCAACGCTTTCAGTATGGACAGCTTTATCAGAGAAATTACTACAAGGAAGTCAGAGAAAAGAACAGAGTCTACTACGAACTGTATTCATTGGACGGAACGCAGGAAGTGCCGGAGGACTACACAGAGATTTCACTGGTGTGTGTCAGACAGGACGGAATGTACTTAGGAAGGGAAGCACTGGACTGGATGTGCAGGTCAATCAGGAAGCACCTGAAAGGATTTGAAAACTTCCACTTCCACTCATTACGACACACTTACACAAGCAATCTGTTGGCAAACGGAGCACCACCAAAGGATGTGCAGGAGTTGTTAGGACACTCGGCAGTAAGTACCACAATGAATATTTACGCCCACGCTACAAGGGAAGCCAAAAAGAATTCAGCAAGGCTTCTTGATAAGGTAGTAGGGAACGATTAAAACGAAAACAACACTTTTTCCCTTATAGCTTCCTCACAAGGGAAAAAATAAGGGAAAAGTGCAAAATACATAGATGTTGATGGGCTGGAAAGCCCGTAAATACTGGAAAGTTGAGAAAATACACGAATTAATTAGAATTCCCCCAGAATTAAGTAGAACTGTTCATCAAGAATCAAAGCTATGGATGAAGCATTTTCTATATCTATAGCAGGAAATCTCACCATACCTCTACGAAGGCCTGAAGGGTCGCCATATACGCCTCCAAGCTCAATTGGTTCATACTCTACTCCGTCAACTACCAGACGCATATCACTGGTTGTTGACTGATGAGCTTCACCAGCTGCATCGTAATTTCCCCAGAAGTCTTCATTGATGTATTCAAGATCCGTACCTTCGTAGTAGAACTCTGCTTCTATATAAGTTGATTCCTCACTAAATTCAACATACGTCATATGGTATTCCACATTATGCGTGCCCAGTAATAGAGGTGCATTCTCATAGCTGTGAGAAATGACAGTTGGGTTTGCCTCTGTGTTGGTTCCTTCAGATACGTTAGTTCCTTCAGATACGATGGTTTCTTCAACGCCGTCGTATTCACCCAATATTACATAAAAGGATCCAGGATAAGTCAATGTTACGGAAGAAGCATTTTCTATATCTATAGCAGGAAATCTCACCATACCTCTACGTAGACCTGAAGGGTCACCATATACGCCTCCAAGTTCAATTGGCTCATACTCTACTCCGTCAACTACCAGACGCATGTCACAGGTTGTTGACTGATGAGCTTCTCCAGCCGCATCGTAATTTCCCCAGAAGTCTTCATTGATGTATTCAAGATCCGTACCTTCGTAGTAGAACTCAGCTTCTATATAAGTTGATTCCTCACTAAATTCAACATACGTCATATGGTATTCCACTGAATGAGTTCCCATGATTATAGGTGCATTCTCATAGCTATGAGAAATGACAGAAGCATCAGCAGCTGTGTTAGTTACTTCAGATGCGTTAATTTCTTCAACGCCGTCGTATTCACCCAATATTACATAAAAGGATCCAGGATAAGTCAATGCTACTGAACTAGCCTCAGCAAAATTAATCTCAGAGAATTCAATCATACCTCTACGAAGACCTGAAGGGTCACCATATACGCCTCCAAGTTCTGTTGGCTCATACTCTACTCCATCAACTATCAAACGCATGTCGCAAGTCGTTGACTGATAAGCTTCACCAGCTGCATCATAATTAGCCCAGAAGTCCTCATCGATGTACTCAAGGTCCGTGCCATCATAGTAGAATTCCATCTCAATGTAAGTTGAATACTCGCTAAATTCAACATATGTCACATGGTATTCCACGTCATGTGTGCCCATGATTATAGGTGCATCCTCATAGCTGTGAGAAATTACAGAGGTATCCGCAAATGAACTCATATCCTCTGGAAGAACGAAAGAAAAAGCACAATTGAGCATGACTTCTTCGTTTTCATAGTTTATATACGTATCATCCGTCTCACGAATACTTCTAATCTCAGTACAAATTGTTGCACCTGCTTCTACAAATGTTGGGTACACACCACAAGTCAAAATGTAGACAGAAGGGTCGTCAGGTGACTGAACTGCATACCCTGTATCGTAGATAAAATAACCTTCAAGCGAATCAAGTGACTCCCAATCAACCAAGTCGATACGGTTAGCATACTGCTCTTCACTTGCGCCTCCATAATATGTCATATTTAGTCTGCTGTGGTTTGCAACATATTCCTCATCATTACACTTAATGGTGTAAACCATTTGGAGGTTAGACCAGTCACCTGTTATTCCCTCAAGAGTAACTTCAAAGTCACCCACTACCTGTGTCTCGCTAATGTTCATTAGGTAGCCCTGTTCTGCAAGACTTGCAGAGATGGCGTCTTCATGCGCGTTTCTTATGTCCTCCTGCGACTGAATCATAGCGCTTATATTAAAAAGACTTGTTAGTGGACCAAATCCAGCAGCTGCTGCTGACACCACTCCTATTGCACCCACTGTTACTAAGCAGACTGCAACTATTGAAATAAGTTTCTTTATTTTCATTTTTTTCGTCACTCCCGAAATGTCATCGACACGCGCCTGCGACTTCTCGCTTGCAGCCTTAAGGATATCCTCAGCCGTAAGCTTAAATTTATCATCACAGAAACTGTCAACTTCTTTTTTGTATGTTCTTTTGTCCATCATTATTATCCCTTCCCCTCAATTACCTTTTTAAGCTTCTCTCGACCTCTTTTTAGTCGAATCTTGATGGTTGCCTCTGGGCTACCAAGAATATCGCCTATCTGCTTGATCGTGTAGTCTTCATAATAGAAAAGATGAAGTGGCACTCTGTACTTCTCCGGAAGGGACATTACAGCCCTCAAGAGCTCCCTGTCCTCATGACTATTATTATAGTAAATGCTCTCCGGTATCTCTTCGTCCGAAAACCTACTTAAAAATCTAAAATGATTCTTGCAATGATTAATGGATACCTTTATTATCCATGCCTTCAAATGCTCTTCACTTTCAAATTCTTTGTTGCAATCCAGCAACTTCAAGAACACATCTTGGGATAAATCCGATGTGTCGTCTACATTGTGAACATAATTAAATATCACCGAATACACAGTATTCTTATATTTATTGTATGTTGCTTCAAAACCATCTGTTGTTACTTTCATTTTGTCCTTTATAAAGATATATCTTTCGTTGGCCTACACTCATAATACACAGCAGCAATACGAAAGGTTTCAACGAAAATAAAAATTTTCGAAAATTCCGATTAATCCCTTGCTATATTTCTCTCTGAAGTAATATTATATCGTAGAAATATGATTGAACATTTGGTGCTTAATGAGTTCCAAGGACGAAGAAATTCTAATATGGAGGTTTTTATGGTAGATGTAAGACGCCCAGACGATATGGTCAGAATTACTACTCCAGAACTAGCGAAGGCTTTTATCGATGAGCAGGTTGCTCTTATTAAGGAGCAGGTTGGAGATAAGAAGGTTCTCCTCGCTCTTTCAGGTGGAGTGGATTCATCAGTAGTCGCAGCTCTTTTGATTAAGGCTATTGGTCAGAACCTTGTTTGCGTTCATGTTAATCATGGATTGCTTAGAAAGGGTGAGCCAGAGCAGGTAATCGAAATTTTTAAGAATCAGATGAAGGCTAATCTCGTTTATGTTGATGTTACAGATAGATTCCTCGATAAGCTTGCTGGTGTGGATGACCCAGAGACAAAGCGTAAAATCATTGGTGGCGAGTTCATAGAAGTTTTCGCTGAGGAAGCTAATAAGCTTGATGGTATTGATTTCCTTGCACAGGGCACAATCTGGCCTGATATTCTTGAGTCAGAGAATGGTATCAAGGCACACCATAATGCAGGCGGTCTCCCTGAGAATATGAAATTCGAGCTTGTTGAGCCAGTAAGAATTCTCTTCAAGGATGAGGTGCGTGTAGTTGGAGATGAGCTTGGTCTTCCTCACGACATGGTATATCGTCAGCCATTCCCAGGACCTGGCCTTGGCGTTAGATGCCCTGGAGCTATCACAAGAGATCGTCTTGAGGCTGTACGCGAGTCTGATGCTATCCTCCGTGAAGAGTTTGAGAAGAACAATCTGGTTGATAAGGTTTGGCAGTACTTCACGGTTGTGCCTGATTTCAAGTCAACAGGCATTAAGGACGAGAAGAGAGCCTTCGAATGGTGCTGCATCGTACGTGCCGTAAATACAACGGATGTTATGACTGCTACTGTGGCAAACCTCCCATACGAGCTTATGTGCCATATAACAGACAGAATTACTCATGAAGTAAAGGGCATCAACCGCGTGCTTTATGACTTTACTCCAAAGCCAACGGGCACGGTAGAATTCGAATAAGAATAGTAAAAAATAACCACACCCTCTTTACTTACACTAGTAAAGGGGGTGTTTTCTACTCTGCATATAATGCTTGATATCTTTACTCGTTTCCGTCTATGTTTTTTCTGTACAATAATTAAAAATTTTACTATTTCATTTCTATTCTTAGAGCAAAAAGTGTAAAATAGCATTTATGAAAAAAGCATTAAGGAAATAAGGTATCTATCTCCTGCGATAACGGCATCTTTACCGGTGTGGATACAGGTCTTGTGAAATACCACTTTGAACTTGGAGCGGGTAAGGATTGTTTTGAATGGGTGTGATCCCTATGGGTGAGCATTACAAAAGCATTTTTCTGTCTGTAATAATATTAGCTGACAAATTCCAAGTTTCCGAGCTATTGATCACTCTGTGAAGTGATTAAGTATATTAGAAATATTAATTCATGCGGGGGGAGTATATGGGCGTACAAGTCTATGAAGATGTACCTATAGGTGAAATAAAATACTTAACAGAAAATATTGGTGACGCTCCTATTTCGGTGTATGTAATTCAAGGTGAAAATGGAGATATGCTTGTTGATACAGGTTTTTATTCCACATATAAATCTATAATAAAATGGATAGAAAAAAATAAATTTAATATTACAGATATTTTTGTTACGCATGCGCATCCGGATCATGATTGGAATGTTGCTAAACTTAAGAAAAAATATGGTTCAAGAATATGGATTGCTAAAAAGGATATTAGTCTGATTAGGAATTTTAATTCACAAAAACAATATCCAACAAGTGATAGATTTAATTTTAGAACAAAATACATATCTTTTTGGACCAAAACTCCTTTATTCAAGAGTGAAAAATATGTTCCGGATGTGGTGATAGAAAATGAAGGAAACGCGGATGCATTAAAATATGGTTATGATTTTTCTATTATTTTTTTACCGGGACATACATTTGGTTCTATGGGGATTTTGAAAGGGGATACATTGTATGTAGGGGATGCTTATACAGTTATTTCCGGAGTCCCTATGATGCCGCCACATGTAACATCTATTAAAGATGCGAACGAATCATATGAGAAAATCAAAGAAATCAGTCCACATTATTTGGCATGTGGCCATGGAGCACCATATGTTTTTAATGAAAATAAGTAATTGGAAAAAATTCCAATTTGTCGAACAGTTCAATATGTACCAGCCGTATTCGGAGAAATCCGAGTACGGCTTTTTTTATTCCTCGCTGTCGGCTTCATTGAGATGATTGACCTGAAGCAGACACAATGTAAATACGCCTACTGTACCGCCAACCATCGCTCCGCCGAGAAAAATCAGCCAACCCATTACTTAGTATCCCAAGCGGATGCAGGGTAAGGGATTTCGGCAGCAAGCTTCTTCTTGTTCTTGATTGCAAGGCAAACCGCTGTTACTCCTGCACCCACCGCCGCAATTACGCCTGCTGTGATACCGATTGTCTTAATGGTCTTTTTCTTCATCTTCATTAGTTTTGCTCCTGTTCTTCGGGTTTTGTGGTCATAATCTTGTAGAGCTGTGTGTCCTTCGGGAACTTATCCGCAAACGGAATAATCACATTTCCATAAAAAATCAGCCCTTCGCCTGCACCTGAGTTGGTGACATACGAGAGCTGATGAGGAGAGATATTGAGCTGCTTTGCGAGAATCTGACGGTCGCCGCCAGCCTGATTTAGCATATAAATGAAGTCAGAGTTTTCAAAAATATTCTCAATTTCACGGCTTGCAAGCAAATCCTTTAATGCTTGATATCTTTACTCGTTTCCGTCTATGTTTTTTCTGTACAATAATTAAAAATTTTACTATTTCATTTCTATTCTTAGAGCAAAAAGTGTAAAATAGTATTTATGAAAAAAGCATTAAAGATTATTATTGGATTTTTTATTTTTTTACTTGCCACACTAATCATTGTTGGTGTTGGCGCATGGGAAGCTTTAAGGCTTGCTATTTATGGACCATCTACACATTTCAAAGAGGTTTTCGTTACTTCTATGATGGAATCTAGTTTTGGACCAATAGTAATCAGATTAGTTCTTCCAGAAGATGAGATTCAGACTATATTGAGTAAGAACCAGATCGTGGAATTAAATACTGTAACTGATCCTTCACTCGTCAATATCATGTATCAGGAATCGCAGGACAGACAGGCAACCCTCCAAAATTCGAATCAGGATACTGAAGAGGATTTGGATCCGGATGGAGATGGGATTGAAATACATGAGATATCCGGTCCTACATTTCACGGTTGTCTTATGATTGTTTATGATCCTTCCAGAGTAATCTGTGGAACAATTCCTACTTATTCTCAAGGAGGCGGCGGGTTGACTTTGGAAGCTCTCATTGACAACTATGGCGGTGTTGCTGGAATAAACGGAGGCCGATATGAGGATGAGAGTGGACTTGGAATGGGTGGTTACCCAATAGGAATGGTATTCTCAGAAGGTACACTTAGACACGTTGGCTATCCTCAGATTCTAGATGAGGCAACCGGAGAATATATTGATGACCCAAATCCACAAGGTTCTTTTTCTTTCTGCGGTTTTACTAATGACGATGTCCTGGTAGTAGGAAATATGGGTTCCGATTATGCTGAGAGTATTGGTATAAGGGATGGTGTCTCTTTTGGACCTGCTCTTATAATTAACGGAGAAGCAGCGGACTATAGCGGTGCCGGCGGTGGTCTTAACCCTCGTACTGCAATAGGTCAGAGATCTGATGGAGCTGTTATCTTTCTTTGTATCGAAGGACGTAAGACAACCTCCTTGGGAGCGACAATGGCAGATCTTATTGACATAATGCTCGAATACGGTGCTGTCAATGCCTATAATCTTGATGGTGGAATGTCATCTTCAATGTACTTAAATGATGAAGAAATAGTTGATAATGCTAATGTTCGTTCTGACAGAGCAATGCCAACTGCATGGATAGTTCTCCCTCAGCAAAGTGAGGAGGAACCATAAATGAAGAAACACCAGAATGTAGCTGCTAGTAAGACTGAGAATAAGACTAATATAAGAGAGACTAATATAAGAAAGACTAGTATTAGAGAGAGTAATACAAGAAAAAATAATTTAAGAAAGCCAGTCAATCGTAAGGCAAGTAAGAAGATTTCCATTTCTGTTTTTACTATCATTCTTCCTATTTGGCTTATTTTAATAACCGTGTTCATTTGCTGGTTCTATGGGAAAGCAAATAGCTATATGGTTCATTACGAAGAAGTGTATCAGTTATCTTTACCAGAGCATGTTGCCGAAGAGGTTTTCGCTCATTTCAAGGATTATGATATAAATTATATCTTGGATAACATGGCCGAGACCTCAGTCCCAAGAATCTCCGGATTTGAATCGGAAGATTCGGTAATAACATACATCAGAAATATGCTTGAAGGAAAAGAATTAACATATCAGCCTTCCAATAATTTCTCGGATTCTATGCCTACGTATGTTGTTGAGGCTGATGGTTTTGTTGTAGCCGAGTTTACCCTTTGCAAAGACTTGCAGAATCCAAGAGAATTTGGTTTTGCCAGCTGGCAACTTAAGGAAATCAACTACTACACTGAACCTTTCGAGACGGTTAATATTACTGCTCCAACTAACTTCAACGTTTACGTTAATGGCATACTTCTAGATGATACTTACGTATGTTCTGATGAAGTTCAGCCTGCAGACGCAAGTTATGTTCAAGACTATGCTACTATTCCAGGCAATCATGACTTCTATGTAGCGGATCTATATCTGGAACCGGAAGTAAGAATTACGGATATGTATGATGAAGAAGTGACTGTAACTTACGATGAATCAACGGATTTCTATTACGCAGGTTACTCAGATCAGCATCCTGAACGTGATGAATTAGAGGCATTCGCAATCGATTACACGTCTACTTTTGCCAATGTTATTTCTAGGGATGAGCAGCTCACGAGTTTATTACCTTTCTTCCCTGCTAATAGCGAGCTATATGACTCTATTAGTCGTAATACATCATTACTTTTTTTTGATCCACATTCTGACACTACTATTGATAACGAGGAAATCCTTGATTTCATCACATATTCAGAGGATGTTGTTTATATTGAAGTATACCTTGAGCAGAATATGACCATGGGATATAACGATATTGAGGTGGTCCCTACAACTGCCAGACTCTATTGTGTAAGAATCGATGGTGAATGGAAAGTTGTATCAATGAGATTCTAATATATGCAAATAAGGGAGAGATAGATTGGAAATACCTATAATCATTCCGGCATATGAACCTGATAATCAATTGATTAGTTTGCTTGAGACTCTTGTTAATGGCAAAAGAAAAATCATTGTAATTAATGATGGCAGTTCTTCAGAGTATTCGGACGTTTTTACTAAAGTTGAGTCTTTGATTACACCTGATGGTGGTGTTTTACTTACACATGAGGTGAATTATGGAAAAGGTAAAGCATTAAAGACCGCATTCGATTATATAATAAAGAACTTGCCTGATGTTATTGGTGTTGTTACTGCCGATTCGGATGGACAGCATACTGTTGAATGTATAGAAAGCGTTTCCGATGAGTTTTCCAAGAATCCTAATTGTCTAATATTGGGAGTCAGAAGTTTTGATGGAGACGATATCCCCTGGAAGAGTAGCTTTGGTAATAAACTAACAATGAGAGTCATGAAATTTGTGTCAGGACTTAGCATAAGTGATACTCAAACTGGACTCAGAGCTATTCCTTTTACTTTTATGAAGGAGCTCGTTGATTTCGGAGGCAATCGATTCGAATTCGAAACAGAAATGCTTCTTGCAACTGTCGACAAATATGAAATTAGAGAAGTAACAATCCCGACAATTTATGAATCCAAAGACAATCACCAAACGCATTTCAATCCTATCAAGGACTCAATTAATATCTACAAGATTTTGGGGAAGCAGTTCTTTAAATATATCCTTGCTTCAGCAAGTTCTTTTATTGTGGATATATTGCTCTTCTATATCTTTTGTCGTGTGTTCAAGTTCAACGGATTAAAAGAATACATTATTGTCTCAACGGTAATAGCCAGGGTTTTCTCAGCAGTTTTCAATTACGCCGTAAACTATAAAAAAGTATTCTTAAGTAACGAGACTGTCGCTAAATCAGCGACAAAGTATTTCTGTCTGGCTATTCTTCAGATGGGATGCAGTGCTTTATTTGTTACTCTTGGCGTAATGGCTACTACTGGCAACGAAGTTGTTGTAAAAATTATCGTTGATACGATACTTTTCTTCATTAGTTATAAGATTCAGCATAGATTGGTTTTCGCGAAAAGAAAGTAATCACTCTATGCGGAGATATTTCTTATTTAGGAAAAACAGAGGTCATGCAAAAACGAAGCAAATTGAATGATCGAAAAAGCGAGAACCGTTGCTACTACCGTAATCGCAAGCAAGATAGAAAATCTATCCTTCTAGAATAGGATATGTTCACGGTAATATTATGAATTCTATCACCCCTCTGAGCTATAGTAAATTCTACATTGAGTCTAGCTTATCATTAGCTAGGTATGAAAAAATCGAAAAGGATATTGATTAATATGTAGCCGACAAGAAACAGGCTGTATCCTAAGAACTAGTTTGCTCTTTTGAGACAGCCCATCACAATACTTTTCATATTATGCCAAACTTGAGTAACCGTTCATAAGATACTTATCGCATTCTCTGGCTGCAGCACGTCCTTCATTGATAGCCCAGACAACAAGAGACTGTCCTCGTCTAGTATCACCAGCAGCAAACACTCCTGGTACACTTGTCCTAAAATCGCCAAAATCAGCTGCAATATTAGTCCTTTCATCGCGCTTAAGCTTCAGAGCATTAGCGATTACATCTTCTGGTCCTAAAAATCCCATAGCAATGATTACGAGATCCGCCTTAATAACTTGACGTGTCTCATCTTTTGGAATAAGAACTACCCTTCCGGATGAATCCTTTTCCCAGGATACTTCTATAACCTGAAGTTCCTTAACATTGCCCTTGTCATCTCCAATAAATTTTTCGGTAGACATGCAAAATTTTCTTGGATCCTTGCCGTACAGATAAGCTGCTTCTTGCTGCCCATAGTCTACTTTCTTTACAAATGGATACTCTGGCCACGGATTATTATCCGCGCGCTTGTCGGGTAGAGGATCGGTAATCTCGAGCTGAGTGACACTTAGAGCACCCTGACGGGTTGCCGTTGCCGCACAATCAGTACCTGTATCGCCTCCTCCGATAATTACTACATTTTTACCCTTGGCATCTATAGCGAGGCCAGGAGCAGAACCTTCCTTATCAAAATGATTCGCCGCAAACAAAGCCTCGGTATTTGTTCTTAAATAATCTACTGCGAAGTGGATACCGTTAAGTTCACGTCCAGGAGCCTGAAGATTACGTGGTTTTGTCGAGCCGGTGCATAGTACAACTGCATTGTATGTTGCCTTTATTTCCTGAATAGTAATATCATGTCCAACTTCAACGCCGCATTTAAATGTCACGCCTTCTTCTTCCATCAACTTCACACGACGTAGAATAACCTGCTTATCAAGCTTCATATTAGGAATACCGTACATAAGAAGTCCGCCAGGTCTGTCAGCTCTCTCATATACTGTAACTAGATGTCCTGCATGGTTCAACTGGTCAGCGCATGCAAGTCCAGAAGGACCGCTTCCGATTACTGCAACCTTTTTACCCGTTCTTTTAGATGGAGGACATGCCTTGACAATTCCATCCTCATAAGCCTTCTCTACGATGTACCACTCATTATTATGTGTTGCTACAGCTTCAAAACCATGACCACACAAGCAAGCCCCTTCGCAAAGACAAGGACATACGCGTCCAGTAAACTCGGGAAAGCTGTTTGTCTTACGAAGACGTTCATATGCTTCTTTCCATAAACCCTTATATGACAGATCGTTAAATTCAGGAATCAGATTGCCGAGCGGGCAGCCTGTTACCCCTCTTCCAAGGAACATTCCCGTCTGGCAAAAGGGAACACCACAATCCATACAGCGAGCACTCTGTGTTATTGCCATTTTCTCATCGGTATATTTCTGATGAACTTCACGCCAATCCTTAAGTCTTTCCTTAATATCTCTATCAGGAGCAATCTTACGATCAAACTCCAAAAAGCCAGTTGATTTACCCATACAAATTACCTCACTTCCCTGTTGCTTCTTCGAAGGCAAGTAACAATGCTTCATCACCGTCGTGACCCGCCGCTTTAATCTTGTCTAGCGCATTACTGAAGTTAGCATACTCATAAGGAATTACCTTAACAAAGCAACCAATGAGGTCATCAAGATTTGTGAGAATATGTGCAGCATACGTGCTCTCAGTTGCATTAACATGCTTGAAAATAGACTCTCTTAAGAACTCGATCTCCGCTGGATCTGTAATTGATTCAAGTGATACCATTTCCGTATTGCACTTCTTATCGAAGTCACCGTTTACATCGTAAACGTAAGCGATACCTCCTGACATGCCAGCGGCGAAGTTACGACCTGTTTGACCTAATACTATGACACGTCCGCCTGTCATATACTCACATCCGTTGTCCCCAACTCCCTCAACAACAGCTGTAGCACCAGAATTACGAACACAAAATCTCTCACCTGCAATACCGCTGATATAAGCTTCACCGGAAGTTGCTCCATATAGGGAAACGTTACCGATAATTGTATTCTCTTCTGATTTGAATGTTGCAAGTCTGTCCTTGTAAACGATAATCTTACCACCTGATAAACCTTTACCAATATAGTCGTTGGAATCGCCCTCGAGTCTCATTGTAAGACCACTTGGGATAAAAGCTCCGAAGCTCTGACCTGCGGAACCTCTGAAATGAATGTCAATAGTATCTTCAGGGAGTCCTTTGCTTCCGAATGCACGTGTAATAGCGCTTCCAAGTTGTGTACCAGCTGTACGGTCAACATTTTTAATCTGAAGAGAAATCTTAACCTTTTTGGATTCAGTAAGAGCTGGCTGAGACAAAGGGAGCAATACCTTATGATCGAGAGTATCCTCAAGCTTATGATCCTGATCGTTAACGTGGTGTGTTATTACTGTGGAATCAAGCTGTGGCCTATAGAGAAGTGAAGAAAGATTAATTCCGGTTGCCTTCCAAAAATTAATCGCTTTATTAGGACGAAGCATATCTGAACGACCTACCATCTCATCGATTGATCGAAAACCAAGTTGAGCCATTATCTCACGCATTTCTTTAGCAATAAATCTCATGAAGTTAATAACATACTCTGGCTTACCCTCAAACTTCTCACGAAGCTTAGGATTCTGAGTTGCAATGCCAACTGGACAGGTATCGAGGTTACACACACGCATCATGGCGCATCCCAATGCTACAAGTGGTCCGGTTGCAAAACCAAATTCCTCAGCACCAAGGAGGCATGCAATTACTACGTCACGGCCGGTAAGAAGCTTACCGTCAGCCTCTACGACGATTCTTGATCTCAGGTCATTCAAAAGGAGTGTTTGATGTGCTTCCGCAACACCAAGCTCCCATGGTAGACCTGCATTTCGAATAGATGTCCTTGGAGCAGCACCTGTACCACCATCGTAGCCACTAATAAGTACGACATCAGCTCTTGCCTTAGCAACACCGGCTGCTACAGTACCTACTCCAACTTCAGACACAAGTTTTACATTTATTCTTGCAAACTTATTAGCGTTCTTAAGATCATGAATAAGTTCAGCTAAATCCTCGATAGAGTAGATATCGTGATGTGGAGGTGGAGAGATAAGACCAACACCTGGTGTTGAATGTCTGGTTTTAGCAATCCATGGATAAACCTTCTTTGCCGGGAGCTGTCCACCCTCGCCAGGTTTAGCACCTTGTGCCATCTTAATCTGAATTTCTCTTGCGTGTACAAGATAATCCGATGTAACACCAAATCTACCAGAAGCAACCTGCTTGATTGCACTCATTTTAGAGTCGCCATTTGGAAGTCTCTCATAACGTGCAGGATCTTCACCGCCCTCACCTGTGTTACTTTTACCTCCAATACGGTTCATAGCAATTGCAAGTATTTCGTGTGCTTCCTTGCTGATAGAACCATATGACATTGCACCAGTCTTAAATCTTCTAACGATTGAATCTACGGACTCAACCTCATAAATAGAGATTGGTTCCTTAGAAGGAACAAATTCGAGAAGACCTCTGATAGTACAGAGCCTCTCATTCTCTTCATTAAGAGCACGACTGTACTGCTTGAATATCTCATAGTCACCCTTACGAACAGATGACTGAAGCTTGTAGATTGTCTCAGGGTTAAACATATGGTATTCACCATCTTTTCGCCACTGATACAAACCTCCAGTCTCTAGTCCAGGATTAATCTCTGCATCCTTGAATGCAGCATCCATACGCATGTCTGTTTCCCTAGCAATCTCAGTTAATCCGATACCACCAATACGACTTGCTGTAGAAGTAAAATACTCATCAATAACATCTTCACCGATACCTACTGCTTCAAAAATCTGTGCACCCTGATAGCTCTTAACAGCTGAAATACCCATTTTCGAAAGGACTTTCACAATACCGTGTCTTGCTGCACTTATATAATTATCAACAGCTGTCTCATAATCTAGATTGAGATGTTTTCTATTAATTTCATCACGAATAGTCGCATATGCCATATATGGACACACGGCAGAAACACCAAAACCAATAAGCAATGAGAAATGATGTACTTCTCTAGGCTCACCAGATTCAAGAATGATAGAGCACATATGTCTCTTTGATGTTTTGACAAGGTATTGATGAAGTCCCGATACAGCCAGAAGAGCTGGAATCGGTGCATTATCAGCATCAACACCACGATCGCTCAGGATGATTAAGTTTGTCCCGTTATCGATAGCCTCGGATGCATCTTCAAATAATTTATTCAAAGCTTTACGGAGCTTCTTACCATCACCACCCTTTTCGAAAAGAATAGGGAGTGTTTTTGCCCTAAATCCGGGAACATTGCACGAAGACAATGCCGAAAGATCTTCATGTCTAAGCAACGCTGACTCAAGAGCAATGTGTCTTGCATCTTTCGCTTCCGGTTTAATGATATTGCCCTCAGAACCGAGATACATCCTCTCCATAGTAACGATATCCTCACGGATACTGTCGATAGGAGGATTAGTAACCTGAGCAAAAAGTTGCTTGAAATATGCATATAATAAATGAGGCTTATCAGATAGAACAGCTATCGGACTATCATTTCCCATTGCGCCGATTGCTTCAGCACCATACTGAGCCATTGGGAGAACCATCTTTCGTATATCTTCATAAGTATAACCAAAGACTTTCTGAGTCTGCTCCATGTTTTTAATTTCTACCGGTTCGTATGTCTTAGACTTCTTCACAACAGAGGATAAGTGCACAATATTATCGTTTACCCACTGCTTATATGGGAATTCAGTAGCAATCTGCTTCTTAATTTCCTCGTTATTGATTATTCGCCCTTCTTCGGTATCAATAACTAGCATCTTGCCTGAATTGAGTCGGTTTTTAGAAACGACTTTATCAGCAGGGATATCAAGAACTCCTGCTTCAGAAGCGAGAACAACATTTCCATCTGTTGTTACATAGTAACGAGCTGGCCTTAACCCATTTCGATCGAGAGTTGCAACAATCTGCTTGCCGTCTGTAAAAGCAAGTGCAGCTGGACCATCCCAAGGTTCTAAGAGCATGCTGTTATACTCATAGAAAGCTTTCAAATCTTCATCCATTTGATTACTTTTAATCCAAGGTTCAGGAACCATCATCATGGCAGTCTGAGCCAGACTTCTTCCAGATAAAGTAAAGAATTCAAGCGCATTATCAAACATGGCCGAATCGCTTCCATTGGGATTAATCACTGGTAGAATCTTGCTCATTCCGTCTTCCCCAAATGCATCAGTTTTTATAGATGACTGGCGAGCGTGCATAGCATTAATATTACCTCTTAATGTATTAATCTCACCATTATGAATGAGATAACGATAAGGATGTGCTCTCTCCCAGCTTGGGAATGTATTTGTGCTATATCTTGAATGTACAAGAGCCATAGAAGTCTCAAATGACAGGTCCTTGAGATCCAAATAGAAGGCATCCATCTGTTCTGGAGTAAGCATACCTTTATAAACGATTGTATTTGTGCTTAGGGAAGCAAAATAGAAATATCTTGGGTCCTGTTCACCTAGACCAGATGTCTTGGATTCGAGCACCTTTCGAATTACAAATAGACTTCTCTCAAACTGAAGTCCTTTCTCGGTTGTATTATTCTTGCCGATGAAGATTTGGCAAATATAAGGTCTGTTCTCCTTGGCAGTCTTACCTAGAACCGTCTCATTAACCGGAGTATCTCTCCAACCGAGAACAATCTGATTCTCAGATTCAACAACCTTGTTAATTTCTTTCATGCACTTCTCACGAGCATCAATCTGGCGTGGAAGAAAAACCATTCCCACACCATAATCACCTGCCGGCGGAAGAATAATGTCCTCCTGCATGCATACTTTTCGGAAGAATTCATCCGGAATCTGAAGAAGTATTCCTGCTCCATCACCTGTGTCCTCCTCTGATCCTGCGCCACCTCTATGTGCGAGATTTGCAAGAATAGTGAGTCCATCATTCACCATCTTATGTGACTTCTTACCTTGAATGTTTGCTACAATTCCAATTCCGCATGCATCATGCTCAAATTCTGGCGAATATAGTCCTTGTTTTTTTGGAATTCCATTAAATATGTTCATTTTGCATATTCCTCCTAATCATAGCCTGCAAATCTTTCACTGTTCAGATAATATCATTTTGCAATTTCAAATACAATGACTTGCATTATATTCGCATAAATAAGCAATGATAATTGTATTTTCCTGTTTTTTGCAAGAAACGGTTTTCATAATTTCATTATACGAAAATTTTCTTAATCCTTGTCATCGCCTCGAGAGTGTTCTCATAAGTGTTGAAAGCAGTAAGTCTAATATAACCTTCTCCGCATTTCCCAAAACCAGAGCCTGGTGTGCAGACTACATTTGCCTTAGTAAGAAGTTCGTCGAAAAACTCCCAGGATGTCAGTCCTTCTGGACACTCAAACCAGATATATGGAGAGTTTTTGCCTCCTGTGTAATACCACCCAAGCTCGTCAAAGGTTTTGGTCATAAAAGCTGCATTCACCCTATAATATTCAATACTCTTGCTTATCTGAGAGAGACCTTCATCTGTAAAGCAAGCTTCTGCGGCACGTTGCACAATATAAGAAACACCGTTAAATTTTGTTGTGTGTCGTCTAAGCCACATCTTCTGAAGAGATTGACCATCTCTGATAAGCTCTCCAGGCACAATCGTATAGCCACATCTTGTTCCTGTGAATCCTGCTGTTTTGGATAAGGAGCAGAATTCTATCGCACATGTTTTCGCACCGGATATTTCGTAAATTGATTTTGGTACATCGGGATCCTTGATGAAGGCCTCATATGCTGAATCAAACAGAATAACAGCATTGAGAGAATTGGCGTAATCAACCCATTCCCTTAGTTGCTTCCTTGTATAGCATGCACCTGTAGGGTTGTTTGGAGAACATAAATAGAAAATGTCACCTTTAACACCTTCTGGCATAGGTGCAAAACCATTTTCTTTATTTGCCGGAAGATATGTTACCTTACGACCAGCCATTATGTTAGTATCAACATATACAGGATAGACCGGATCAGTTACAACAACCGTATTGTCTTCAGAGAAGATGTCAAGAATGTTACCAATGTCACTCTTGGCACCATCAGAGATAAAAATCTCATTTTCGTTTAAACGCACGTCAGAAGTTTTCTTATAGTAAGAAGCGATTGCTTCCTTAAGGAAGTTATAGCCCTGCTCCGGTCCATAACCTCGAAACCCTTCTTCCGTTCCTAATTCATCAGCTGCTTTCTTTATTGCTTCAACAGCACCCTTACAAAGCGGTCTCGTTACATCGCCAATACCCATTTTTATAATGCTTGTATTAGGATTAGCCATCTGAAATTCTCGAAGCTTACACGTTATATCTGAGAATAAGTATGTTTCCACCAACTTCTGATAGTTACTATTTATATGCATTTTATCTCCTCCTCAAATATCTATAACTCCGTCAAATACATGGGTACAGGGACCAATCATGAGAACCCTCTCGTCTGTGTAATTAATGGTGAGATCACCACCATTCAAATGAACAAGGATGTCTTCCCCCTTCTTACATATACCGTTAAGGCAGGCCGCAACTACTGTCGCACATGTTCCAGTTCCGCAGGCCAATGTCTCGCCAGAACCACGCTCCCACACTCTCATTCTTAACGTATGGTCGTCTATTACATTTACAAATTCGGTATTAACTCCCTCAGGAAAAATTTCATTGTGTTCGAACCACGGACCTATAGTATCGAGTTCTATTTCTTCAACAGGAGTTTCGGTAAAGATAACAACATGCGGGTTTCCCATTGATACACATGTAATTCCATAAACCTCACCGTTCACTTCAAGTTTCTTATCGATAATCACAGCGCCCTCAAGATTTACTGGTATGAGTCTTGGATCAAGTATCGCCTTACCCATATCTACAACTGCAGCCTGAGCCTCATTCTTTTCATCTGTAATCATCTTCAGATATTTAATGCCACTTTGCGTCTCAACCGTCAGTTCATCTTTCTTGAATCTTCCACCCAAAACATCATGAAGAAACTTGCCAACACAGCGAATACCATTGCCACACATCTTCCCCTCGGAGCCATCGAGATTAAACATAATCATTCTTCCATCCGCAACTTGGGAGGGAGCAACAATTATTAAACCGTCGCTTCCGATGCCAAAATGTCGGTCAGATATCTTAATGGCAAGCTCCGAAGAATCATCAATTTGGGTGTTGAATCCATCAATATATACATAGTCGTTACCGCAACCATGCATCTTAACAAATTTGCATTTCATATGAATGTCTCCTTTAGTAATCGTAGGTTCTTAATATGTCATATGCTGTCTGTACCTTGGTTAATCCACTATTCATCGATTCCCGTTCGATATATTTATGAGACTGCTCCTCACTCATACAGAGGACCTCCATCAAGACCAACTTTGCTCTAGCTATGATCTTCTCTTCATCGAGCTTCTTTTTTAGTTTGCAGAGTCTGATATGCGACATTTCAGCAGCATTTGTTGCGACCATGAAAGCATTATGAATAAATGGTCTGACCAGAAGAGTTGCTCCGATATCTAGAAGAGTATCCTTATTCCTTATTTCTTCATCTTTTAGAAAATATGTATCGTCCGCTATGTAAATTATCGTCGCAGTCGGATGAAGAGTTGCAAAGCTGGCTACAGAAATTGATAATTCATTACGTAAGTCTGAAGAAATGACAAGCAGACCATAATCGCCTTCTTTCACAAGCTTTAGTCCCTCTTTATTTAAATAGGATTCCTTTATAACGTGAGGATGCTTAAGCCCACAAAGTATAGATTGCTTAAGAATCTCGTCATTCCCAATCTTGTCAAAAAGGATTAGTACCTTATCTATACCTGATGAACTCATATGATGAACCTCCCTTTCATTTCTTTGAAACAAGTTTATATTCTTACTCGAGCATTTGCAATATCAAGATTTAAACATTGCATTATTTTGTGCAATTCAGCACAATTACGTTAATATTATGATTGTTTTTGCAAGAAGTAATTATAAATATTTCATTTATGGTTGACATGCACCAGATTCAGCGATAACATACAACTATGAAATCAAGCAAAGGCGCTTGAATCAGAAAAGGTTAACTTTTCTATGATTCAGGCTCCTTTTGCTATTTAAGGAGGAAAAATATTATGTCAGGCGTACCAGAGATTTTCGGATCAAATGTATTTAACGAGCAGATAATGAAGGCTAGACTTCCAAAGGAAACTTACAAGGCAATGGTAAAGACTATCGAAGATGGACTTCCACTCAACATAGATGTAGCAAATGTAGTTGCAGCAGCTATGAAAAACTGGGCAGTCGAAAAAGGGGCGACACACTTCACCCACTGGTTCCAACCATTGACAGGAATAACAGCAGAGAAGCATGACAGTTTTATCTCTCCAACAACCGATGGTGGAGTAATAATGGATTTCTCTGGAAAAGAACTTGTACAAGGCGAGCCTGATGCATCTTCATTCCCATCCGGTGGATTGAGAGCAACATTTGAAGCTAGGGGTTACACTGCTTGGGACCCAACAAGTTATGCCTTTATCAAGGACGGATCACTTTGCATCCCGACAGCCTTCTGCTCCTACTGTGGCGAGGCACTTGATAAGAAGACTCCACTTTTAAGATCTATGGAAGTTATTAGTAAGCAGGCAGTAAGAATATTAAGACTCTTTGGCAACACTTCAGATCCTCTTTCTGTTAAGACAACAGTAGGTCCTGAGCAGGAATACTTTCTTGTACCAGTTGAACTCTACAATCAGCGTAAGGATTTGATATATACAGGAAGAACTCTTTTTGGTTCAAAGCCACCTAAGGGACAAGAGCTCGAGGATCATTACTTTGGAGCAATCAAGCCAAAAGTTTCTGCTTTCATGAAGGAACTCGACGAAGAACTTTGGAGACTCGGTGTTCTCGCCAAGACAAAGCATAACGAGGTTGCCCCAGCTCAGCACGAACTAGCGCCTATTTTCACTACAACAAACATTGCAACTGATCATAACCAGCTCACAATGGAAATGATGCAGAAAGTAGCCAAGAGACACGGTCTCGTTTGTCTCCTTCACGAAAAGCCTTTTGCTGGAGTGAATGGTTCAGGCAAACATAACAACTGGTCTATTTCAACAAATACAGGAGTCAACCTACTCGAACCAGGCGACACTCCGGCTAAGAATGCACAGTTTCTTCTCTTCCTTGCAGCAGTTATCAAGGCAGTAGACAAGCATCAGGATCTTCTTAGAATTTCAGTTGCTACAGCAGGAAATGATCACCGACTCGGTGCAAACGAGGCTCCACCTGCAGTAGTATCTATGTTCATAGGCGACGAGCTTAATGCTATCGTTGAATCTATTGCAAGCGGCGATAAGTATGAATCAAATGAGAAGGTCCAGATGGAAATCGGTGTAGATGTCCTTCCTAAGTTTCCTAAGGATTCTACAGACAGAAATAGAACTTCTCCTTTTGCCTTTACCGGAAACAAATTCGAGTTCAGAATGCTTGGTTCAGCTAACTCAATTGCCTGTGCAAACATCATGCTCAACACAGCAGTCGCCGATGTTCTCAACGATTTTGCAAACGAACTTGAGCAAGCATCCGATTTCAAGACAGCTCTCAATGCACTTATCAAGACGACAATAATCGAGCACAAGAGGATTATTTTCAATGGTAACGGATATGACGATGAGTGGATCAAAGAGGCCGAAATAAGAGGACTTCTAAACCTCAAGAGCACGCCTGAAGCTATGGCTACCTTCCTTGATCAGAAGAACAAGGATCTCTTTACAAAGTTCGGCATAATGAGTATCGCAGAGATGCAGTCTAGATTTGAGATTCTCGTTGATAACTATTCAAAGATAATCAATATCGAAGCACTTACAATGATAGACATGACTCGTAAGGATATCCTTCCAGCAATTACAGCAAGTATCAAAGAATTGTCAGATACTGCATCGTCAGTTAAATCTGTTTCTCCAGATCTCGAGCTAAGTTATGAGGTTTCAACAATCATCAAGCTAGCCAAGCTCCAGGACTGCATCGCCTCCAAGGTTGACGTTCTCGAATCAGAAGTTCTCGAGGTCAAGGAAATCTGTAACGTCTTCGATCAATCCTGCGCTTACAGAGACAGGATATTCATTGCAATGCAGAACCTTCGCGCATGCGTTGATCAAGCAGAAACAATCTGTGCTACCAAATATTGGCCATTCCCAACATATGGTGAACTGCTCTTCGGTGTTAAGTAAGATGCTAAATCTAATAACTCATACTGATGAAGATGTTTTAGTAGCTTATATGATCTTTGATTAATCATTGCTTTCACTCATTATTGAAAGAATTCTCGAGAAATCAATTTCAAGATAAGATTTCGGGACAAATATCACTTTGCAAGTGAGAGGTGTAGTAAATGACAAGGAAAACTAAATTTATATTTGTGACCGGCGGCGTTGTCTCCGGTCTAGGAAAAGGAATAACTGCCGCTTCACTTGGTCGTCTTCTGAAAATGAGAGGTCTTAAGGTTGCTGCACAGAAGTTAGATCCATATATCAATGTTGATCCAGGTACAATCTTTCTGTAACCCTAGCGTCGTGTTTCACGACGGCAGGCGAATCGTGAATTTCACGAAACGCCATTATCTCAAGGATTTTAACATTAGCTGAGAAGAATTTTCATTATCGCTATGCAAGCCGATAAATTCTGTGGTATAACGGATAAATAAATATACCCCAAAATAGAAAAGGACGTTGATGCTTATGGAGCTATTTATAACGATTGTCGTAACATTTTTCGCAGGAATGGGCGCAGGGCTTGGCACAGGCTTTGCAGGAATGAGTGCCGCCGCAGTTATTACGCCAATGCTTGTGACATTTCTCGGCGTTGACCCATATATGGCAGTAGGAATTGCATTGTCCTCGGACGTTCTCGCAAGCGGAGTGTCAGCATACACTTACGGCAAAAACAAAAACCTCGACATAAAAAACGGACTTGTTATGATGGGTGCGGTTCTCGCCTTTACCGTTGTCGGAAGCTATATATCCAGTCTCATTCCATCAACAACGATGGGGAGCTTTTCTGTTATTATGACGTTCCTACTCGGAGTAAAATTTATTGTAAAGCCTGTTATGACGACAAAGAATAAAATAGAGTCGGTGTCGCTGAAAAAGCGTATCATTCAATCGCTTTTGTGCGGTGCTTTAGTCGGGTTTATCTGTGGCTTTGTCGGTGCAGGCGGTGGAATGATGATGCTACTCATATTTACGTCCGTGCTTGGATATGAATTGAAAACTGCTGTCGGAACAAGTGTATTCATAATGACATTTACGGCACTCACGGGAGCGGTATCTCACTTTTCTATCAGTGGACAACCCGACTGGCTTG